>Ga0209344_10000182_pt1 | contig 130771 bp, 126 predicted proteins | sample Cruoilmetagenom6_FD_187293 | JGI IMG/M metagenome (GOLD analysis project Ga0209344, IMG submission 187293) | Oil polluted marine microbial communities from Coal Oil Point, Santa Barbara, California, USA - Santa Barbara Oil Seep Sample 6 (SPAdes)... | ecosystem: Environmental > Aquatic >... | reverse complement strand
AAAGCGGGCCGTCAAGGGCGCTGGCGGCAGTCTTGGCTTCTTCGGCGCGCAGAACCACGCGCCCATCCGACACCGGGGCGCCGTAAGAGCGAAGCAATGCTTTCGCCTGATACTCATGGATGTTCATGAAATTGTCCCGTTTTGCTACGATTGGGACAGGTATAGGCATATATTTAAGGCCGCATTAAACGGTTTCTTCCGAATTGCGGATTTTTCGGCAATTTTTCCGTTTTTGTGATCACACGTTTTAATCCTGTGATCACAAAATTGAATTGCTTTGGATGCAGAGGCTTGAAAAGAATCGGGGCCGAATGTGATCCGGCCCCGTTCGATACTGTGTTTTATGGCGATCAGGCCAGCGAGGGGTCGATTTCCTTGCAGGCCTTGACCAGGCCTTTGACCGCATCGACCGATTTGTCGAACATCGACTGTTCGTCCTTGTTCATCTTGATGTCGATGACTTTTTCAATACCGCCCGCGCCGATCACGGTCGGAACGCCGACATAGAACCCGTTCAGACCAAGGGCGCCGTCCACATAGGCCGCGCAGGGCAGAACACGTTTCTGGTCTTTCAGATAAGCCTCGGCCATTTCGATGGCGCTGGTGGCCGGGGCGTAGAACGCCGATCCGGTTTTCAGCAGGCCAACGATCTCGGCGCCGCCATCACGGGTGCGCTGAATGATGGCATCGAGTTTGTCCTGTGTGGTCCAGCCCATTTCGACCAGATCCGGGAGCGGGATGCCGCCAACGGTCGAATAGCGGGCCAGCGGCACCATGGTGTCGCCGTGGCCGCCAAGAACAAAGGCGGAAACGTCGCGCATCGACACGCCGAATTCCAGCGACAGGAAATGGCGGAAGCGCGCGCTATCAAGAACGCCCGCCATGCCGCAGACCTTTTCATGCGGCAGACCCGAGAATTCGCGCAGCGCCCAGACCATCGCATCAAGCGGGTTGGTGATGCAGATCACAAAGGCGTCGGGCGCGTGGGCGGCAATACCTTCGCCGACCGATTTCATCACCTTGAGGTTGATTCCCAGAAGGTCATCGCGGCTCATGCCGGGCTTGCGGGCGACTCCGGCGGTGACGATGCACACATCCGCGCCAGCGATATCGGCGTAGGATTGGGTGCCGCTCAGGGTTGCGTCGAACCCTTCCGCAGGGCCGGATTCGGCGATGTCGAGCGCTTTGCCTTCGGGGGTGCCTTCGGCGATGTCGAAGAGGACGATATCGCCCAGTTCCTTGAGCGCGGCGAGATGGGCGAGGGTGCCGCCAATCTGTCCGGCGCCAATCAGCGCAATCTTGGGTCTGGCCATCGGATGTATCTCCAGTCGGTTGAAAAGTTGCGCTTCGGCCTAGTCTTATTTTTTGCCGCTGGCAAGGGTGCTGCGACGCGGCAAAATCCGGGGGGTGGGGTGTCGCGCCGGTCGTGGGGCGGCTAAAGTGCTTGCGCAGGCGGGATTTACGGGGTGCAGACCATGGGGTTTGATGTCTTTGCAATTGCTGTGTTCGCGGCGCTGTTCGCGGGCATTTCAAAGGGTGGGTTTGGCTCTGGCGCCGCTTTCGCGGGGGCGGCGATTCTGGCGATCATGATCTCGCCGGGCGTGGCCTTGGGGATCATGCTGCCGCTTTTGATGCTGATTGATCTGGCCAGTTTGCGCGCCTATTGGCGGCAATGGAGCGGTCGCGATGCGGCGCTTCTACTTGTTGGCGGCCTGCCGGGGGTGGCGCTTGGGGTGCTGCTGTTTCAGCGCACCGATGCGGATGTCCTGCGGCTGTTGATCGGGGGAATCGCGATTGGCTTTGTGCTCTGGCAGCTTGCGATGCGGGCCGGTCTTTTGCGCCGGGCGGCAGGGGCAATGCCGGTCTGGGGTGGGGCGCTGGCCGGGGTGGTCGCAGGCTTCACAAGCTTTGTCAGCCATGCCGGCGGGCCACCGGCCGCCGTGTACCTGCTGTCGCGCGGCCTTGATAAAACCCGTTATCAGGCGACAACAGTGCTTGTCTTCTGGGTGTTCAACATCACCAAGGCGGTGCCCTATGGAATGCTTGGCCTGTTCACCCGCGAAACGCTGTTGTTCGATCTGGCGCTGGCGCCCTTTGCGCTTTTGGGGGCGTGGATCGGCGTGCGCGCGCACCGGATCATTCCGGAGCGCGTCTTTTTCGCAATCACCTACGTGTTGCTGGTCATGACCGGGGCCAAGCTAATCTGGGACGGCCTGACTTAGGCGTCATTGCCGAGGGCGGGCAGGCTCTCGGCCATCGCCTCGAAGGCCTGACCGCTGGCGACAAGACAGGTGATACCATTGGTGCCGGTCACGGTGATGGTCCAACTGCCGGATTTGTCCGAGGCAAACACCTCGATCACGGCATTGTTCGCCCCAAGCCCCATGGATTGCCGGGTTTCGCCATAACAGCTTGCCAAACGCTCGACGACGGCATCGCGCGGCGCACAATTGGCCGGTTGTGCAAGCGCCGGCTCGCCCCAGAATATCGCAATCGCAGCGGCGCTTGTCAGAAATCGTTTGATCATCGTCATACCCTTTTTCGGTGGTGGGATCCCTGCCGTCACATGAGAAGGATGCGGGTTCAGAGGTGAAAAGATGGTTAATGGCCCGCCCCGACGCGCCAAAGGGGATGAAAAAGTGATCGGGTGCTGCGATGCGGCGATAAAGTGCTTGAACATTTTCGCCAAAAAATGCCATTCCTGCGCAAGATTATTACAAGATAGAATCTACGCGAGGGCAGATCCATGGACAGCAGCATGCACCCCTACCGTTCGGTGCTTTATATTCCCGGCTCGAAAGAGCGTGCGCTTGACAAGGCGCGCAGCCTGCCCACCGACGCGATCATCTTTGACCTTGAGGATGCCGTGGCCCCCGATGTCAAGGCCGAGGCCCGCCAGACCCTTGTCGAGGCGCTGCGTCAGGGGGGCTATGGCAAACGCTCCAAGATCGTGCGGATCAATGCACTGACCACTGAATGGGGGCTGGAGGATGCCCGCGCGCTGCGCGATGCGGGGGCGGATGCGATCCTGTTGCCCAAGGTCAATACCTCGTCGGATATCGACAACCTGTCGGATGTGATCGGCAGCGACCTGCCGATCTGGACGATGATGGAAACGCCGGTGAGCGTGTTCAACGCCCGCGAGATTGCATCGCATGCGCAGGTGGCCGGCCTTGTGGCGGGAACCAATGACCTTGCCAAGGATCTTGGCTGTCGCACCCGCGCTGATCGCCTTCCGCTTATGACCGCGTTGCAAATGATCGTGATGGCGGCGCGCGCGGCGCGGGTTATTACGGTGGACGGGGTCTATAACCGGTTCCGTGACGGTGACGGGCTCAAGGCGGAATGCGAGCAGGGGCGTGACCTTGGCTTTGACGGCAAGACCCTGATCCACCCGGCGCAGGTCGAGATTGCCAATACCGCCTTTGCGCCGACAAATTCCGAGATTGAACTGGCCGCGCGTCAGATCGCCGCCTATGAAGAAAGCCGCGCCTCGGGTCAGGGGATCGCGGTGGTCGACGGGCAGATTGTTGAAAATCTGCATGTTGTGGCGGCACAGCGTATCCAGGCCAAGGCGCAGGCAATTGCGGAAATGGCAGCGGAGTAACCTGCGATGATATATCTGATCCTTGGTCTTGCTCTCTGGGTGGCGGCACATCTTTTCAAACGGGTGGCCCCCGATCTGCGCGCGCGGATGGGCAATGCCGGCAAGGCGCTGGTTGCTGTCGGTGTTCTGGCCGGTCTTGGCCTGATGATCGTGGGGTACAAACAGGCCGAGGTCGTCAATCTGTGGTTCCCGCCGACATGGACAGTGCATCTTAACAACCTTTTGATGCTGGTCGCGGTGTTCGTCTACGGGATGAGCGCGACAACCGGTCGGCTGCGCGGGCGCATGCGCCACCCACAGCTGACGGCGGTCAAGATCTGGGCCGTGGCGCATCTGCTGGTCAATGGCGATCTGGCTTCGGTCGCCCTGTTTGGCGGGTTGCTGGGCTGGGCGGTGCTTGAGGTGATCGTGATCAACCGCTCGCAAGACTGGGTGCGCCCAGAGCCGGGCCCGGCGAAAAAGGATATCATCCTGGTGATTATCACGCTGGTGATGTTTGCCGTGATCGCGGGCATTCACATGTGGCTTGGCGTATCGCCGTTTTCGGGGTGAACAACATGAAACTTTATCGGTTCCTATCGGGTGATGACACGTCGGCGTTTTGCCACAAGGTCACGGCGGCGCTCAACAAGGGCTGGGTTCTGCATGGCAGCCCGACCTATTCCTATGATCACGCCAATGGCGTCATGCGCTGTGGTCAGGCGGTGGTGAAAGACACCGAGGGCACCTATACGCCCGACATGAAACTAGGAGAGCAGTAAGCATGGCAAAGACCAATCCGGGCCGGTTTTTCGAGGATTACACCCTTGGCGAAACCATCCAGCATGCCGTGCCGCGCACGGTGTCGGGGGGCGAGCGCGCGCTTTATCACGCGCTTTATCCGGCGCGCCATGCGCTTTATTCCTCGGATGAATTTGCCCGTGCCTCTGGTCTGCCCGCGAGCCCGATTGACGATCTGGCGGCGTTTCATCTGGTGTTTGGCAAAACCGTGCCTGACATTTCGCTTAATGCGCTGGCCAATCTTGGCTACGCCGAGGGGCGCTGGCGGGTGCCGGTCTATCCCGGTGACACGCTAAGCGCCTCCTCAGAGGTGATCGGGCTCAAGCAGAATTCAAACGGTAAATCCGGCGTGGTCTATGTGCGCACCACGGGCATCAATCAGCGCGGCGAGGTGGTTATCGACTATATACGCTGGGTGATGGTGCGCAAAGGCGACCTTGATGCGCCCGCCCCCGAAACGGTAATCCCCGATCTTGCGCCGGCTTTGGCCGCCAGTGACCTTACGATTCCACAGGGCCTTGATTTCAGTACCTATGATTTTGCCCTTGCGGGCGAGCGGCATCGCTACGCCGACTACGCGATCGGTGAACAGATCGACCATGTCGATGGCGTGACCGTCGAAGAGGCCGAGCATATGATTGCCACGCGCCTCTGGCAGAACACCGCCAAGGTGCATTTCGACGCTGGCGCGCGCGAAGACGGCCGCCGCCTGATCTATGGCGGGCATGTGATCTCGATGGCACGGGCGCTGAGCTTTAACGGTCTGGCCAATGCCCAGATGGTGGTCGGGCTGAACGGCGGCGCGCATGCCAATCCCTGTTATTCCGGCGATACGATCAAGGCCTGGTCCGAGGTGATCGACAAGGCCGAGACATCCGCGCCGGGTGTCGGCGCACTGCGGCTGCGGCTTGTAGCAACCAAGGGCGGCGCGCCGTTCACGCTCAGGGGTGAGGATGGCAGATACCTGCCGCATGTGATGCTTGATCTGGATTACTGGGCGCTTATCCCGCTCTGATCCGCAAAACCCGGCCCCAATTGCTCCTCTTCTGTTTTGTGTGTGTTAAATACAGGAGAAGGAACACGGTGGTACGTGCCGTCAGGCGCTCAGGCTGTTGAGGATATAAAAGATCACCGCAGACATCGCGGCGGCGGCGGGCACCGTGATGACCCAGGCCGCGATGATGGTCATGAAATGGCTGCGGCGCACTAGCTTGCGGCGGCGGCGTTCCTCGGCGGCGATTTTCAACTTGGGCGCAACGGGCATGTTCTTGCGCCGCCGACGTTCCATGTGCCATTCACGGAAAAATCCAACGCCAAAGACGCCCCCAACGGCGATGTGGGTCGAACTGACCGGCAGGCCAAGCCAGCTTGCCACGATCACCGTGATCGCCGCCGAAAGCGCCACGCAATAGGCGCGCATCGGGTTGAGCTTGGTGATCTGGCTGCCGACCATGCGGATCAGTTTCGGCCCAAACAGGAACAGGCCAAACGAAATCCCGAACGCGCCGATCACCATGACCCACATCGGAATGGCCACATTGCGGGCGAAATCACCAGCCTCGGCGGCATGGACGATAGCGGCCAGCGGACCCACCGCATTGGCCACATCGTTGGCGCCGTGGGCAAACGACAGCATCGCGGCGGAAAACACCAGCGGCAGGCCGAACAGAACTTTGACCGACTTGTTGCGGTTTTCCAGCCCCTCGGATTGGCGGCGGATCATCGGGCGGGTGATGACATAGGTCACCAGCCCCAGCACAAGCCCGATGATGAGGGCGGTCTGCATGTCGATCTTGATGAGTTTCTTGAACCCCTTGAGGGCCAGATAGCTGGTAAAGGCCGCGGCCATGATGGCGACCAGGATGGGCACCCATTTGCGCGCGGCGGCGATCTTATCTTCTTGATAGATGATGCGGCTCTTGATCAGCGCCAGAAACGCGGCGGCAATGACCCCGCCCAGCACCGGCGAAATCACCCAGCTGGCGGCGATTGCGCCCATCGTCGGCCAATTGACTGCGGCAAAGCCAGCGGCGGCAATGCCGGCCCCCATGACCCCGCCCACCACCGAATGTGTGGTCGAGACCGGCGCGCCGACCTTGGTGGCCAGATTGACCCAAAGTGCGGCACTTAAAAGCGCGGCCATCATTGCCCAGATAAAGGTCTGGATCTCCGCCATGCCCGAGGGGTCAATAATGCCCTTGGAAATGGTCGAGACCACGTCACCCCCGGCCAAAAGCGCGCCCGCGCTTTCGAAAATGGCGGCAATGATGATTGCACCACCCATGGTCAGCGCATTTGCACCAACGGCCGGCCCCATATTGTTGGCGACGTCATTAGCGCCAATGTTGATCGCCATATAGGCGCCGATCACCGCGGCCGCGACGACAATAACGTTAACTGGAGAGGCATGAAAAAACAGGGCGGCGGCAAGGCCGGCCAATATCATGAAGGCAAGCGCGATGCCCGGTCCCACCAACGGTCGCGAGACATAGGCCGCAGCATATTCGACCTGAGAAATCCGTCCCAGGTCGCGGTCAAGGGTGGTCCAGTGTTTGCTGTCTAGTTTGTCGGCCATGGATCGCCCCCGGATTCTACGCGCGTATCAAGCGGGTACTGGGGACGGCCCGTTGTTTCAACGATTTTTGTCTCAGGTTCGCAGATTTAGGTCAGATTTGCCTTAGAATGTCACGCAACCCTGGTTCATTCACCAGATTGGCGGCCTCGGCGGGGCTGAACCACTGGCGCTTGCGTTCGCTTACCTCGGGGTAGGTATCCTTGAGCTCATCGACCTTGACCTTGAATACCTTGGCCTCGACAGGGGTTTCATAGCCTGCGTCGATCCATTTTTCGTACTCAAAGCTGCCGACGGATTCCGCAGTATGGGCAAAGGCCTTGACGCCGGCCTCTTCCCAGGCTTCCTGCAAGGCGGCTTCGATCGCGTTAAGACCGTCGATCGGCCAACCTTTGGGCACAATCCAGCGACCGGTGCCTCGGCTGGTAATCAAAAGCACCTCTTTGCCGGGGTTGTTTTCACGGTAACACAGCGCCGCGACCTGAAGTCGGCGCGGGCGACGCAAAATTGGCTGGACCAATTCGGTCCATGTTTTCTTAAATCCGTTTGTCATGTCCAAGTTCAACCTGCTCGTCTTTTTGTTTTTCTTAGCGACTGAATATAATGTATATTCAAAATATTACAATTCACACCTGTGTTTAAAGGCGTTTCACCGGGGTTTTCGCGGCTTGGCGCGTAGGGTAGGGTCGGCCTTGGTCGGGTCCTCGGGCCAGGGGTGCTTGGGATAGCGTCCGCGCATGTCCTTGCGCACGTCGGCGTAGGAATTGGCCCAGAAGCCGGGGATATCCAGCGTCGTCTGGACCGGCTTGTGCCCCGGCGACAAAAGCGTCACCCGCAGCGGCGTGCGCCCGACCATCGGATGGCTGATCTGGCCGAACAACTCTTGCAGGCGTAGGGCGATTTCCGGGTGTTCGCCACTGTAATCAATCGGAATTTTGCGCCCCAGGGGGGTGGTGAACGCGCCGGGAACCTTGCGGTCAAGCGCCTGCATCTGGTCCCAGCTCAGCCGCGCGCGTAGGGCCTCCAGCATTTCGAACCGCTTCCAGTCCTGTGCGGTTTTGACCCCCTTGAGATAGGGCAAAAGCCACTCCTCAAGGCTGTCGAGCAGGGCGGCGTCGGACATGTCGGGCAAATCCTCGCCCGCGTCGCGCATCAGCGACACCCGCGCCACAAACCGGCGCGCCGGGTCCGACCAGTTCAGCCCGAGATCGCGCACCCCGCCGAGCATGGCGCGGGCAATTGCCTCGGGCGGTGCGTCTTTCCAGTGGCGGTCATCAAGCAGCAAAGCGCCAAAGCATTCCTGTTGCCGGGCAATCACGCGACGCTCGCGCCGCGACCAGTCGCAGACATCACGCCAGGCGATCTGATCGGCGTAAAGCCCGCGAATTTCACCCTCGGAAATCTGGATCGCCTGACGAATACGGGCCTCGCGCGGGTCGCCGTCAAGATCGGTGGCCACGATCAGCCGGGCCGCGGCCAGCGTGTCATCCTCGGGCAGGATCGCGCCCTTGCCGCCCGAAAGCACATAGCGTGGCTGATCGCCCTTGCGGCGCAACCCGATGCGATCGGGATAGGCAAGGGCGGCCATTTCGGCGTCGCTCATCGCGCTCTTGCGTGCGCGCCTCGCTTGGTGGGCAAGGCGCTTGGCCTCGGTCTTGATCCGCTCGACGGCGCCGCGATTGGCGACATGTGGCGAGCGCTCAGAGTAGCCGCGAAAATCGCGAATGGCCGCCAGCCGGAGCGTCAGATCCACCGGCGCGCCGCGCGCCAGCGGGTCGCGGTCCGCCAGCAGGGCAGCTATCGGCGCGGCGTCAGGCCCCGCCACCGCAAGCATATGCGCCAGACGCGGATGCAACGGCAGCGCCGCCAGAGTGCGGCCATGATCGGTAATACGTCTCTCGGCATCAAGCGCGCCCAGCATCGTCAGCAACGCCTGTGCCTCGCCAAAGCTGGCGGGGTTGGGCGGCGTCAGAAACGGCAAATCCTCTGGCCCTGCGCCCCAAAGCGCAAGCTCAAGAGCAAGCGCGCTCAGGTCGGTGGCCTCGATCTCGGCCGGGGGAAAGGGCCGCAATGCGCCGTCTTCGCCCTTGGTCCAGAGCCGGTACGCGGTGCCCTCGGCCACCCGTCCGGCGCGCCCGGTGCGTTGGCTCGCCTCGGCGCGCGTGACCGCTTCGGTCACCAGCCGCGACATGCCCGATCCGGGATCGAACCGCGCGCGCCGTGCGCGCCCGCCATCAACCACCACGCGGATATCCTGAATCGTCAGCGAGGTTTCGGCAATCGCGGTGGCGAGCACCACCTTGCGGCCCTGCGACGCCGGGGCAATTGCGGCCCGTTGCGCGGCAAAATCCATCGCGCCGAACAGTGGGCGAATCTGGCAATCGGACGGCAGACGGCCCTTTAACTGCCCCTCAAGGCGGCGAATTTCACCCTCGCCGGGGGCAAACACCAGAATGCCGCCGGTGGTCTCATCCGCGGCCCGCGCCACAAGGTCGGCAAGCGCCTCTTCGAACCGTCTGCCTTTCGGCAAGGGGCGCTCAAGCCAGCGGATTTCCACCGGATAGCTGCGCCCTTCAGAGGTGATCACCGGCACGTCGCCCATAAGCGCTGCCACCGGTTCGGCATCAAGCGTCGCCGACATCGCCACAAGCATCAGATCGTCACGCAGCGCGCCCGCCACCTCAAGGCAAAGCGCCAGCCCGAGATCGGCGTTGAGCGAGCGTTCGTGAAATTCGTCAAAGATCACCGCGCCGACGCCCGAAAGCTCGGGGTCGGATTGTATCATTCGGGTCAGGATACCTTCGGTGACCACCTCGATCCGGGTTCGGGATGATACTTTCGCCTCGCCCCGAATACGATAGCCGACGGTTTCGCCGGGCTGTTCGCCCAGGGTCTGTGCCATCCGCTCGGCAGCGGCGCGCGCGGCAAGGCGGCGCGGTTCAAGCATCAAAATTCGGCCCTTGGTAAGACCGGCGCGCAAGATTTCAAGCGGCACGACCGTGGTCTTGCCCGCGCCCGGTGGCGCCTGTAAAACCGCACGCCCACAGGCCCGCAACGTATCAAGCAGCGGGGCAATCGCATCGTGGATGGGCAGTCTGGGCGTCATTCCTGCCTTATCGGCCATCGCGGCGCGGAATTCCATAGCCCCCGCATCTGGACAAGCCCGCCCCGCCCAAGGCATGTAAGGCGCAGGACATTGATCACTGAACAGCGGGCCAAATGCATGGATATTTCAGACCTCAAAAACCAGATCGTTGCCGGTGATCGCCGCGCCCTGTCCCGCGCGATTACCCTGATTGAAAGCACGCGCGTCGACCACCGTGAACAGGCGGCGGCCCTGATAGAGGCGCTTAAATCGGCGGGGCGCGAGGCCATTCGTATCGGTCTTTCGGGCACGCCGGGGGTTGGTAAATCCACCTTCATCGAAAGCTTTGGCATGATGTTGACCGCGCAGGGGTTGCGGGTCGCGGTGCTGGCGGTTGACCCAAGCTCGACCCGGTCGGGTGGCTCTATTCTGGGTGACAAGACGCGGATGGATCGCCTAAGCCGCGACCCGAACGCCTTTATCCGCCCGTCGCCAAGCCAGTCGCATCTGGGCGGCGTGGCCCGGCGGACCCGCGAGGCGGTGCGTCTTTGCGAAGCGGCAGGGTTTGACGTGGTTTTGATTGAGACCGTCGGGGTCGGGCAATCCGAAACCGTGGTGGCGGAAATGTCCGATCTGTTCATCTTGTTGCTGGCACCTGCGGGGGGCGATGAATTGCAGGGGGTCAAGCGCGGGATCATGGAAATGGCCGATATCATTCTCGTCAACAAGGCCGATGGAGACCTGAAACCGGCGGCCATGCGGACCTGCTCGGATTATGCCGGCGCGCTCCGGCTGTTGCGCAAACGCCCGCAGGATCCCGAGGGATTTCCCAAGGCGACAACGGTTTCGGCGCTTCAGGAAGAGGGGCTGCGCCAAGCCTGGGAAGAGATGATGACATTGGTCAACTGGCGGCGCGAAAGAGGGCATTTTTCCGGGCGGCGGGCTGAACAGGCGCGCTATTGGTTCCGCGAAGAGGTGCGTCAGGGCCTTTTGGCCCAGTTGGACACGCCCGACGCCCGCGCCGTGATGCAGGAGTATTCAGAGCGTGTGGCAAAAGGAACGATGACACCGACAGTGGCCGCCGTAGAGGTTCTGAAAAAGGTCTGACCCTGACCTGCGATTGTCTATTTCTTTACAGGGGCTTGCATATATACGCCCTCGGGCAGATCAAGTGCCGAGCCAAGATCACGCAGCTGCGCCATCGAGAGGGTGATCACGTGGGTTTGATCGGTGCGCGGATCATATTGTTGGACCGTGACGCATTCTTCAAAGGCATTCACGATCACATCTTCGCCAAGCGGGGCAGGCCCCTCATCGACCAATGTGATCACGGTTGCGTCGAATTCATGCTCAATCGAAAACATGACCCGATCCTAGCGGCTTGGCGGGTCTTTGCAAGCCCGCAGGTCGAGATCGCGCAAGGGGCTGTCAGTAAGATGAAACCCTGCTAAACACCGGTGCAAGAGCGTTGGATAATGAGGTGCGTGATGCGTTTGATCCCCATTCTTGGCCTGCTTGCAATGGCGGGCTGTGTGTCGACCGTCGAGCCCGGGCAGGTAAGCCGTCCGGCGCCAACGCAGGCCGTTCAAAAAGCGCCCTCGACGCCGACGCGTGATAAGCTTCAACAGTTTCAAAGCGTTGTTAACACGGTAGAGCCGGTTGCAGAACGCGAATGCCGTGCGCGCACCTCGGGGGCGAATTGCGATTTCCGGATTGTCGTGGACGACCGCAAAGGCCAGCCGTCCAATGCCTATCAGACCGTTGATAAATCCGGGCGCCCGATTCTGGCGTTCACGCTTGCGCTGATTGCCGATGTGGGCAACCGTGACGAGCTTGCCTTTGTGATGGGGCATGAGGCCGCGCATCACATCGAGGGGCATATCCCGCGCCAACAGCAAAATGCCGCGACCGGGGCAATCCTGCTTGGCGGGCTTGCGGCGCTCACCGGGGCCAGTTCGACGGTTGTGGATCAGGCGGTCGATATTGGCGCGGGCGTCGGCGCGCGCAGCTATTCCAAGAATTTCGAGCTTGAGGCAGATGCACTTGGCACTGTGATCACCAAGCGGGCGGGCTATGACCCGGTGAGGGGCGCGCAGTTCTTTACACGCATACCCGATCCCGGTGATCGATTCCTTGGGACGCACCCGCCCAATGCACAGCGCATCGAAACCGTGCGGCGCGTCAACGCCGGGCTGTAACATGCGGCAATTGCGCGGTGTGATCAGCGATCGGGGCTCAAGCTATGCGGTCTCGGGCGGCGCCGTACGCAGCCGCAAAGAGGTCGAGGCCTTTCTGAAAGATCTCAAGCGCGACAAGAAATTCGCCAGGGCGACGCATAACACCTGGGCGGTTTTGCTGGCGGATGGCACCGCCCTCAAGAGCGATGACGGTGAATCCGGCGCAGGTATGGTGATTTTGCGGATGCTGGAGCGCAACGATCTGCGTGATCATGTGATCGTGGTAACCCGTTGGTATGGCGGCAAAAAGCTTGGCGGTGACCGGTTTCGCCATGTGCAGGACTGCGTGCGCGCGTATTTTGATGAACGCGCCGCTTGATCTAGGTCAAGGTCAAAAATCGCAAAGCGCCGCATCTTGCGTCCAGCAACAGGAGAATGTCCATGCAAAGCACCAGCACGTTGAAACGTCACGCCGACCTGGTTGACCGGATGGCCAACACTCTGGGTGTGGACCTGGAGGAAAAGATGATGGCCGGGCAAATGCGCCCCGGTGTCCTGAGTGATGCGGTACTCGCCTGCACTGGCTGCGCCAATCCCGAGGCCTGCGGTCATTGGTTGGCGGCACAAGGCGCGGTCGTCGAGCAAGGCCCGGACTACTGCCGCAACGGAGATCTGTTCGCGCTTCTGAAAGCGGGCAAGCAGGCCTAGACGCAGCTTACGCTGCGCGGTGCCAGGGTGATCGAGGCACGCTGTTCAGGGCGGCGTTCAAAGTGTTATCGCCAAAGCGCCGGAAATTCCGAGGAAAAAGCAGGCCGAGGCCACCGCGACAAACACATGCCAGATCGCATTGGCAAAGCGCAGGTTTTCCCACGCATAAAATACCACACCCGCAGTATAGAGGATACCGCCCGCCAGCATGAGCCACAGGCTCGTGCTGGGCAGGATATCCATCAGCGGCACAAAAAGCGCCACCCCGAACCAGCCGAGCGCCACATAGGGCATCCACCCGGTGGTCATCTGGCCTCGTTTCGCCAAGAGTTTGGCCGCGGCCCCAATCAGCGCCAGCACCCAGACCAACGCCAGGATGACATAGCCAAAGCCAGTGCCCAAAAGCACGCTGAGTGGCGTGAAGGTGCCCGCAATCTTAAGGTAAATCGCCGCATGATCCAGACGCCGCAATATCGGGCGCGCGGTGGTATGGGCGGCAAGATGATAGGTGGCCGAGGCGGCCAGCATCAGGATCAAAGCGCCGGAATAGACGATGGTCGAGGCCAGCGTGACCCCATCCATCCGCAGCGCCCACATGGCAAACAGAAAACTGACCCCGGTAATCGCGGCGGCAAGGCCCAGGATATGAACCGCGCCATCGGCCACACGTTCGGCCCGGGAATAATCTGGATAAGACATATCAATCATCACTCCTGTTTGGCAGGAAAACCTTAACAAAATCATGATGCCAGAGATTTTTGGCTTTTATAGGGTGACGTTGGGGCAATTGCGGCGCTCGCGCGCAAGGTGGCGGGCATAAAGCCGGGGCGCAAGAAGGCGGTTATAGATCACCCCGGCGACCTGTCGCAGACCCGGCAGCGCCACCACACGCGCCAACAGCCGATAGCGTGGCATCGCCGCCCAGAGCATCACAAAGGCCTCGACCCCCGACGCGATGCGCCCGTCGCGGCGCACATGCAACCGGCGCGCGGCGGCATCGGCACTTATCCCCCAATGCTCAAGCGCATGGCTGTTGAGGTCATGAAATGCGATCGGCAGGCCGTGGCGCGCAGCATAGCCTGCATAATGGTCGATCTCGGCCCGACAGACCGGGCAGCGGGCGTTATAGAGAACTTCGGTTTCGCTGGTCATGATGGGCCTCCTTTAGGATGGGAGGTAGGGCGATGTGGGATCAAGGATAGGGTGCATATACCCCCCAGAAGCCCGCCCAAGGCTCAACCCGTAGGGTGGGTGAAACCCACGCGTGTCAATCGTGCCAAACCTTGAATTTGTGACGGTGACATGGGTGAAATCCCAAGTCCGGGGCGCTTGCGACCCGGACAGCGCCCGACCCTCCCCACGGGAGGGCGCTTCGCACCCACCCAGGGCCGGGCGCTGTCCTTTGTTGGGAGTGGTTAGGTTAATGCATGTCAAACGCGTTGTCAGCCGAAAACAAAAACTTGAAAGCGTCCTTGCATCCCCACCCCGGAATTAATCTACAAATTCAAAGTTCGAAACGCTACCATCGCCAAATTGGCTTCGTTGTTCGACTATATATGTCACAGCGTCAGGAGAGAGTTGGTGGGAACCAAATGCTAGGTTTATCGGTAGGTGAATATTTTCTAGATTCAAATGTTCCTCCACACCGTCGCCTCCACGTGCAAACTCAAAAAGATGTTCTACCAGTGCATGGAGAACAGCCCAATCAAAAGCGAGGCTCATTCTATTATGATCAGTCACAACTAAATTTGGGTCGCCTATCGACCCTAAAAGTCGTGACCGAGCGACTTGGTATCGGGCAATGCATATAGAAATCCACCTTTGGTTGTTTCTGTTCGCGGGCATAATGCAGTCCCGAAGAATTGAAATGATCTCTGGGTTTAATTCCAAATCATTAGATACAATTTCCAAATTCTCTGCATCGTTGTAGAAGTCATCATTCTTTAGCGCTAAATCCATACCTCTACGCGTTACTTTAATGAATTCAGTTAGGGCTAACGGCAGTAAAGCTCGGGCAGCAATTAGCTCTCTTTGCCTACTTTCCAGTTGTTCGGAGCGGTTTGCTTCAATTTGTTGTCGTATGCCCCGAAGTGCGAGAAACGCAGCAGAAATAGCAACGAGATATTCTCCAAAGTCGAATGCTCTGTCGACAATCTTTTCGTCCAATTCCGACGTGAATAACCAAAAACAAACTATCGAAAAAATGGCGCCAACAAGAAGCCCCGATGTAAACCTGTCCAGAAATTTGGGTTCCAACAAAGTATCCTAACTAAGATTTCGACCCCACAAATCATACTCCCCCGCCTCATCCACCACAACCTGAACGATATCCCCGACCGACAGCCCGTCTGTCCCCTCATCAATAAACAGGTTCCCGTCGATTTCGGGGGCGTCCGCCTTGGTGCGGCAGGTGGCGATGCCGTCGTTGTCGATGTCGTCGATGATCACCTCGATCCGCCGGCCGACCTTGGCGGCAAGCTTGGCTTCGGAAATGCCTTGCGCCTTTTCCATGAAGCGATCCCAGCGGTCCTGTTTGATCTCGCTGGCCACGTGATCCGGCAAATCGTTGCTGCGCGCGCCGGCGACGTTTTCGTATTGAAAGCACCCGACGCGATCAAGTTGCGCCTCGTCGAGCCACTCCAGCAGGGTCTGAAACTCGGCCTCGGTTTCACCGGGATAGCCGACGATAAAGGTCGAGCGTAGCGTCAGGTCAGGGCACACAGAGCGCCAGGCGGCGATCTCATCAAGGGTGCGCGCGGCGGCCGCAGGGCGGGCCATACGGCGCAGCGTTTCAGGATGGGCATGCTGGAACGGGATATCGAGGTAAGGCAGCACAAGCCCCTCGGCCATCAGCGGAATGAGATTGCGCACATGCGGATAGGGATAGACGTAATGCAGCCGCACCCAGGCCCCGAGTGAGCCGAGATCGCGCGCCAGATCGGTGATATGGGCGCGGTGCCCATTCGCCTCGGCATGTTTGATATCGACGCCATAGGCGCTTGTGTCCTGGCTGATTACCAAAAGCTCTTTCACCCCGTTCTCGACAAGCTTTTCGGCCTCGCGCATCACCGCATGGGCCGGGCGCGATGCAAGGCGGCCACGCATGTCGGGGATGATGCAGAACTTGCACTTGTGGTTACAGCCCTCGGAAATCTTGAGATAGCTGTAATGGCGCGGCGTAAGGCTTACGCCGGAACCGGGCAGCAGGTCGATGAACGGATCGGGCGAGGGCGGCACGGCGGCGTGCACAGCATCAAGCACCTGTTCATATTGATGCGGCCCGGTGACGGCAAGGATACGCGGGTGATGCTCGCGGATATACTCCGGCTCGGCCCCGAGACATCCGGTGACAATGACCCGCCCGTTTTCCGCCAGCGCCTCGCCGATGGCCTCAAGGCTCTCGGCCTTGGCGCTATCGAGAAAGCCGCAGGTGTTGACGATCACCGCATCCGCCCCGGTGTAATCGGGCGAGATGCCATACCCTTCGGCGCGCAGCCGGGTGAGAATGCGTTCGCTATCCACAAGCGCCTTGGGACAGCCCAAAGAGACCATGCCGATGGTCGGCTGGCCGGTGCGGGGATGCTCTGTGATGCGGGCGCGCGCCAGATCGGGGCGCAGATCGGGTGGGTTCTGTGACATGGTCCGCGTCATAGCGGGTGTGTGCGCCGGGGGGAAGAGGATGTGGGAAGAGGATTGCGAGAGGGCGCCCGGTTGCGTGAGCGCAAGTTGCGCCTGGCCGAACGCATGCGCGCTTTTGGCCCGGTGGATGGAACATATCGGGCTGTCTTTGGTTCAATTCCCGCGATGTTACGTCAGGTTTGGGATTTCTTCTTTCGCTGGATGTTTGGCTATTGCCATCAACCAGCGTGGGCGTTCGTTTGGGCCGCAGGTATCTAGGCTTTTGCCTTTCTGCCTTTCGGCCGCGTCGATATCGCCGGGCAAATGGTGCCGAATTCGGATGTGATTTTGATCTCGGCTGATTGGCTGGCACCGCCGTTCTGACAGGGCTGGTGGGGCGCAAGGAATAGCGCATTCCCCAAAAGCGGTTGCCCCCGTACGTGTCGGGGGCCTACACTTGTTGCATCAAGATAATAGGGGGTGTGCCATGCGTTGGGTGTTTCGGCTGATTGGGCTGTTGGTTGTGATCATCGTGGTCGCTGTGGGGTCGCTTTTCCTGTTGCCGGGCGACCGGATCGCGCGGATCGCGGCAGATCAGATCAGCAGTGCCACCGGTCGCAAGGTCACCATGCAGGGCGACACCAAGATCAGCTTTTACCCGGTTCTCGGCGTCAGCACCGGCGTGGTCGAGGTGGCCAATGCCGACTGGTCCGAAGCGGGCCCGATGCTGCGCGCCGACAGCCTCAAGATCGGGGTCGAGCCGAACGCGCTATTTGGTGGCGATATCCGGATCACCGGGCTTGAAATGGTGAACCCCGCAATCCGCCTTGAACGCGCCGCCAATGGCCGCGTCAACTGGGAGCTTGGGGTTGACGGCGTGGCGCCCTCGGGGCAATCGGACGGCGGCGCGCCTGCGCAATCCAAGCGGCTTGCCCTGACGCTTGACCGGGCGCTGATCACCGGCGCATCGCTGATCTATACCGATCATGGCAGTGGCGAGGTTCAGGACTTTCGCAACATGGATTTCGAACTTCGCTGGCCAAGCTATGACGGCACCGCCACCTTCGAGGCCACCCTGCGCCCGGCAGGCGAGGCGGTGCGCATCAATGGCCAGCTTGATCAGGTTGGACAGTTCCTTGACGGTGCGGTGACCGGTGTTGCGGCCAATCTGACATCGCCGGGCGGCAGCCTTGGTTTCAAAGGGCGCGCAGGCCTTCAGCCACAGCTAGAGGGGCGGCTGGATATTGATATCGCCAGCACACCGGGGTTCATGACGGGGCTTGGCCTTGGCGCGGTGGACGTGCCCAAGGGGTTTGGCCGCAGCATCAAGGGCAGCAGCCAGATCATCCTGACCGAGGACATGCGCCTGTCGTTGCGCGACCTTGCGCTTGCGCTTGGCGGCAATCAGATCGCGGGCGGGGCGGATATTTTGCTTGGCGAAACCGTGCCGCGCATCAATGCACAGCTTAACGCCGGGGCGCTTGACCTGTCGTCGCTTGCCGGGGCCGATAGCAACGGCGGCAGCGGCGGCGATGCGGGCTGGTCGAAAGCGGCGATTGATGCCAGTGCGCTTGCGCTTGCCAATGGCGAGGTGGCGCTTGTCGCCGATAGTGTCAATCTGGGCGATCTCAAGCTTGGCAAGACCCGCACCCTGATGACGCTTGACCGGTCGCGCGCGGTCTTTGGCCTGCGCGAATTGCGCGCCTATGAGGGCTTGATCACCGGTGAATTCGTGGTCAACAACCGCTCTGGCCTGTCGGTGGGCGGCACTATGAACGTCAGCGCCATCAATCTTGAAACATTCCTGACCGATGCGATTGATGTGAGCCGGTTTTCCGCACGTGGCGACGCCAGCCTTAGTTTTCTGGGATCCGGGCCCTCGGTCCATGCGATCATGAACAGCCTGAGCGGCAATGGCTCGCTCAAGACCGGGCGCGGGGTGATCAGCGGCATTGACCTTGATCGGTTGATGCGCTCGGGCGACATGACCGGCGGCACCACGGTGTTTGACGAGATGAGCGCCAGCTATACGATGGACAAGGGCAACCTGTTCAACACTGACCTGTTGATGAACCTGCCGCTGGCCAAGGCCACCGGCACCGGCCGTGTCGGGCTTGGGGCGCGCGATATTGATTACCTGTTCACGCCGGTTCTGCTTGAGGGCGAAAACAGTCGCGGGCTTGCGATTCCGGTGCGGATCAGGGGGCCCTGGGCCAATCCGAGGATCACGCCCGACCTTGAAAAAGCGATCGACATGAACCTCAAGGAGGAGCGCAAGAAGCTTGAAACCAAGGCCAAGAAAGAGATCAACCGCGCGGTCGAGAAAAAGCTTGGCGTGACCGTGGAGGAAGGCCAGTCGATCGAGGACGCGGTGAAGGAAAAACTTGAGGACAAAGCCAAGAGCAAGTTACTCAAACTGTTCAAGTAAGGCCGGTAAGGGCATCCGGTCGCGCGGGCGGATTTGAGTATTTTCGGAACGGTGAAACAATCGGGGCCCTGCGCCCCGACACGCGACATGAGGCAGGCATGAGTGAGGTCAAGGCGCAATACGAGGCCTATCCCTATCCCGAGCGCGACCCCCGCGACGAGAAAAAGCGGCTGATCAGCGGCTCGCCGTCGCATGTGCTTGAGATTGATCATTTCCTCTTTGGCGGTCAGCGGGATTGGTCAAAACCGCTTCGGGCGTTGGTGGCGGGCGGCGGCACCGGCGATGGGCTCATTCAACTGGCGCAGATGATGAAAACCGCCGGACGGCCGCTTGAGCTTACTTATGTTGACCTGTCCACCGCGTCGCGAAAGGTGGCCGAGGCGCGCGCCAGGGTGCGCGGGCTTGAGGACATACGTTTTGTCACCGGCAGTTTGCTGGACGCGGCCGATCTGGGGCAGTTCGATTATATTGATTGCTGTGGCGTGTTGCATCATCTGCCCGTGCCGCAGGCGGGGTTCGAGGCACTTTTGGCGGCGCTGGCGCCCGGCGGTGGCATGGGGTTCATGGTTTATGCGCCCTATGGGCGGTCCGGGGTTTACCCGCTGCAAGAGGCGTTTGGCGCGCTTTACGACGGGATGCCCCCAGAGGCACGTCTAGAGGCTGCCAGAAAGCTGGTGGCGGAGCTGCCCGAGGGCCACCCGTTTCGCGCCAATATCAACCTTGGTGATCACAAGGACAGCGATGCGGGGTTTTATGATCTTCTGTTGCACAGTCAGGACCGCGCGTTTGATGTGACCGCTCTGGCCGGGGTGATGGGCGCGGCGGGCTGGCAGTTGAGCGGGTTTACCATACCGGCGCTATATGATCTTGGCCGGATCACGCCGGCGCCGGATCACCTTGGCGCGCTGGAGCAGATGGCGCTGGCCGAAAAACTGCGCGGGACGATCAAGACCCATGTTGGCTATGCGATCCGCGCAAGCGAGGCGCGCGCGCCCGCAAGCGGCAAGAATCGCGCGTTGGTGCCGCATCTAAAGGGGGTTGGCGCGGGTGATCTTGCGCGGGCCATTGCGCAGGGGCAAAAGCCCAGGCTTGGCTTTTCGGGGCTGGAAATACGTTTGAGCCTGCCCAAGGGCGCGGCGCCGCTGATAGGCTTGATTGACGGGCGGCGTAGTCTCGCCGAGATCGCGGCCCAGACCGGCACCGACCCGATTGGCATGGGCGCGCTTTGGGGGCGGATCGAGCGAGATCTGGGGGCCTGCGGGATGCTGCTTTACTCCAACATTCTGCGCAAAGCCTAGGCGATGTGCGGGCGGTTCGTGATCACCTTGCCGAGGCGGCGCCATGGCACGGATCCTTGGCGCGCACCAAAGGGTGTTGTGGTTCTTTCGCCTGGCCCCCCTTTTCTAACGGGGTTTAAAAGTTATATAGGTTGGTCAAACCAAGCCGCGTCTTGAACACCCACCTGGTATAGCGACTGACATGATTGAAAATCTCATCAAAATGGCCGGACCGAACGAGGAGGATGGCGACCCGTCGGTCGTGGTGGAAACACGCCCCAAGACCAAGCGCCCGCCGCTATACAAGGTCATGCTGCTCAATGACGATTACACCCCGATGGAATTTGTTGTTGCCGTGCTTGAGCGGTTCTTTGGCATGACCCACGCCGAGGCGTTCGAGATCATGTTGACGGTTCACAAAAAGGGCCTCGCGGTGGTCGGCGTGTTCAGCCATGAAATCGCGGAAACCAAAGTGGCGCAGGTGATGGATTTCGCCCGCCGCCACCAGCATCCGCTGCAATGCACAATGGAAAAAGAATAATTGGCTGATCCTGTTCGCCTGACGCTGGCCCTGTCCGAGGGCAGTGTCGCCCTGCCCGAGGCCGGGCGTATCGCGGTATTTGCACCGCGCGTCGGGGCCGATCTGCGCGCCTTGCCGCAAGACCGGGTCGAGGTGATCACCGGGTTCAAACCGGATGCCGATTATTTCGGCGGGCTTGGCTATACTTGCGTTGTGGCGCCCGAGGGGCGCTATGGCGCGGCGATCATCTATTTGCCCCGTGCCAAGATGCTGGCGCGGGCGCTGGTGGCCGAGGCCGCAGCGGTTACGGATGGGCCGGTCATCCTGGACGGGGCCAAGACCGATGGCATCGAATCGATGCTCAGGGAATGCCGCCGCCGGGTTGACGTCAGCGCGCCGATGTCCAAGGCGCATGGCAAGATTTTCAGCTTTCCGGCCGGGCCGGAATTCGCCGATTGGGCGGCAGGCACGCCCGCCCCCGTCGAGGGCGGTTTCGTCACCGCGCCGGGGGTGTTTTCGGCGGATGGCATTGATCCTGCCTCGCGCTTTCTGGGCGATCACCTGCCGGTCAAGATGGGCGCGCATGTGGTCGATCTTGGCGGTGGCTGGGGATACCTCACGGCGCGCGCGCTTGAGCGCGAGAGCATTGTGCAGCTTGATCTTGTCGAGGCCGATCATGCGGCTTTGACCTGTGCCCGCCAGAACATCGGCGATCCTCGGGTTCGGTTTCACTGGGATGACGCCACCCGCTGGCAGCCCGAGAGCGCCGTTGACACGGTGATCATGAACCCGCCGTTTCACAAGGGGCGTGCCGCAGAGCCCGACCTTGGGCGCGCCTTCATCCGCGCGGCGGCGGGGATGCTGAAACCGGGCGGGCAGCTTTGGCTGGTGGCGAACCGGCATCTGCCCTATGAGGCGGCCCTGGCGCAAAGTTTTGCTCAGGTCGAAGAGGTGGCGGGCGATACCCGCTTCAAGGTGTTGCGCGCGGCACGCCCGTCTCGCAAGGGGCGGTGACTTCGCTTAGGCTGCGCAGGACAGAATCAGCTTGAAAGGCGCATTCCATGTCATTTTCCATCTCGGGTAAAACCGCCATCGTGACCGGTGGGGCCAATGGTATCGGCCTGGCCATCGGGCGGCATTTTGCCGACAAGGGCGCGAATGTGATGTTCGCCGACATGGACGAAGAGCGTCTGATCAAAGAACTTGGCGAGAATGATGAGGGCCGCAATATCCGCTATTTCGCGGGTGATTTGCGTGAAAAGCTGGCGCAGGCCAATCTTTTGTCGGCCACGATAGATGCCTTCGAGGGGGTCGATATCCTTGTGAATGCCTGTCGCCAGGTGGTGCCCTCGGATGCCCTTAACCCTGACGATGATGCGGTCGAGATGTTGTTGCAGCAAAACCTGCTGACCGCGTTACGGATGAGCCAGCAGGTTGCCAACCGGATGATTAAACAGGCCGAGGGATCGCGCGAAGGCGTGGCGGGGACCATCGTGAATCTGTCGTCGATCGCCGCGCGGCGGACCCATCCAGACCTTATGGCCTATTCGATTTCCTCGGCGGCGCTTGATCAGATGACCCGAAGCCTTGCCGTGGCGCTAGCGCCGCACCGTATTCGGGTAAACGCGGTGGCATTTGGCTCGGTGATGAGTGCATCGCTCAAGGATACCCTGCGCGAACACAGCGATTACAGATCCGATATCGAATGCCATACGCCGCTTGGGCGGATCGCCTCGCCTGCCGAACTGGCCGAAGCGGTGCAATATCTCGCCTGTGAAGGATCGGCCTTCATGACCGGTCAGATCATGACGGTGGATGGCGGGCGCACGCTGCTTGATCCGGTGACCGCACCTGCGCATTAATGGGGCCTGTCCGCCCTGACAGGCGGTCGCGTCGTGGTTCGGGATGTCGCAGGCGACAGAACAGTGAAGAGGTCAGGATGAGCGAAGAGTTTATCACGGAGAAAAAGAGCGCCGCCGCATGGTTTCGCGACTTGCGCGATCAGATCGTTGCGGCCTTTGAAGGGCTGGAGGACAGCCACGCCACAGGGCCGATGGCCGATGCCGCCCCGGCGCGGTTCGATGTGAGCGAAACCCGCCGCGCGAGCGATGACGGATCCGATGCAGGCGGCGGATTGATGAGCGTGATGCGCGGTGGCCGCGTGTTCGAAAAGGTCGGTGTCAACGTTTCCGAGGTCTATGGCACCCTTGGCGAGGCCGCGCAAAAGGCGATGGCCGCGCGCGGTGTGCCGGGCATGGACAGCGATCCGCGGTTCTGGGCGTCGGGCATCAGCCTTGTGGCGCATATGCAAAACCCGCATTGCCCCGCCGTTCACATGAACACGCGGATGTTCTGGACCCCCTCGGCCTGGTGGTTCGGCGGCGGGTCCGATCTTAACCCCTGCATCGAATACGACGAGGATACCGCCCATTTTCACGCAACCCAGAAGGCGTACCTTGATCCGCATGGGGCCGATTTATACCCGCGTCTCAAGGACTGGGCGGATGACTATTTCTATATCCCGCATCGCCACCGGGCGCGCGGTGTCGGCGGTATTTTCATGGATGATCGCAACACCGGCGATTGGAACGCCGATTTTGCCCTGACGCAGGATATTGGCCGGGCGTTTTTGCCTGCCTTCATTCCGCTGATCGAAAAACGCCGCGTGCAGCCCTGGGACGAGACCGACAAGGATGCGCAGCTTATTCATCGTGGGCTATATGCGGAATATAACCTTGTCTATGACCGTGGCACCAAGTTTGGCCTTGCCACCGGACATGATGCCAATGCGGTTCTGATGAGCCTGCCGCCTTTGGCGAAATGGCTTTGAGCGGGTAAAACGGGGGACGCTGTCCCCCCAACCCCCCTGGGATATTTAGAGCCAGAAGAAACTGCGCTCAGTCTTTTTGCCGATCTGGCAGCTTTTTGGCCCCGCGATCGGCCATCGGCCCGGTGCCATCTTTCCAGCGGCGGTGAATCCAGAACCACTGATCCATGCGGTCGCGCACCTGACGCTCTAACCGGCGGTTGACCTCTTGGGTCATGGTGACCGGATTACTCGGTGGTATCGGCTCTTCAACCAGAATTTCAAAATCAAGCCCGTTTTCCGAGCGTATGCCCCATATGGGCACCAGCGGCGCGTTGAATTTCAGGGCCAGTCCGGCCGTGGCGAGGGACGAGAGCGCCGGTTTGCCGAAGAAATCGAGCGGCACGCCGTCATGGGCGTTGAGATCGGTGAGAATGGCCAGAACCCCGCCGCCGCGCAGGTGCTTGACCATTTGCACCTTGCCGCGCCGCCCCTGTTTGAACATCGGCTGGCTCAGCGCCCCCATCGCCGCAGTGTAGCGGGTGTTGAACCATGTGTTTTTCATTGGGCGGTAAAACACGCCCATTTCGAACCCCTGTTCGATCAGGGCGATGCGGGCGGCGTTGAAGCTTCCGAAATGGCCGGTGACAAAGATGATCGGCTGGCCTTTGGCCCGGGCCGTGCGGATCATGGCAAGGCCGGGGCCATAGACCCGTGATTTTCGTGCGCGGGCGATGAATTCTGGCGTGGAAAAAAGCTCTGCCATGTTGCGCCCGGCAGTGTCGGGCACCGCACGCATCAGCCGCCGCACCTCTGCTTCGCTAAGTGCGGGCAGGACATGCGCAAGGTTGTCACGCACACGTTTGTCATAGCCTGCGATCGGTGCGACCATGCGTGCGGTCAGCCAACCCATGACGGGAACGCGCAGGTGGTACGGCAAAAGTTTTGTCAGCGCGATGGGCGCGTACATGGCCAAGCCGCCAGCGGTATCGGTGATGCGGTCGAGGGTGTTGCTCATGCCGGGGCGCCTTGATGTTGCGGGTCCTGCGTATACCCCTGCGCCCCAAGCATAAGCCGGTCAGGGGGTGCGCGCCAGACCTGTACCGATCATCGCATCGCGGGTGACAAGGTCGGCCAATTCGGCCTCGGTCATCTTGTCGGTGCCAGCCGGGCGGGCAGGAAGCACGATATAGCGCATATCGGCGGTGCTGTCGTGTACGCGAATGCGCGTGCTTTCGGGCAGATCAACGCCAAACTCACGCAACACGGCGCGCGGTTCGCGGACGGCGCGGCTTCGGTATTCGCGGGTTTTGTACCAATCGGGTGGCAGGCCCAAAAGATTGCGCGGATAGCAAGAGCACAACGTGCAGACGATAAGGTTATGAACGCTGTCGGTGTTTTCCACCGCAATCAGGTTGAGCGGCCCGATATCGAACCCCATCTCGCGACTGGCCGCGCCGGCATCGGCCAAAAGCCGCGCCTTGAACGCCGGATCGCTCCAGGCGCGGGCAACGACGGCGGCACCATTGGCAGGGCTGCGGGCATCCATCACCTCGATCTGGGCAGTGATTTCCGCCGGGCTAACCCTGGCCTTTTCTATCAAAAGCTCGCGCACCGCAATTTCCATGCGCTGCCAATAGGTGAGCGGTTCATCATTGTCGGCGCGGTAGGGGTGACCAGAAGGGCTTAGGCCGTGGTCGTGATCATGCGCATGGTCGGGATGGTCATGGGGCATCGCTCAGAGCCTTTCGAGCCAGTGTTCGTAAATTTCGGCATCAAGCGTATCGTTGGGGTTTTCCGCCGTTTCACCCCAAAGCTCAGCCATGCGAAAGCGCACCCGGTAAAGCGGTTTTTTTTCGGCGGACAGGCCATAGGCCAGTTGCTCGGGGTTGTGAAAGGCACCAAGCGGGCGCTCGATGACACCCTCCTTGCCGCGCAGATAGACGGGCGCACGCACATGGCCCGGCGGCATCATCGCCCTGACACGCACCCGCTCAGCCATTTTGCGCCTCGCCATATGTCGGTCCGCGCGCGGCGATCTCTTCCATCCGGGTGCCAAGCTCTTCCAGGGTGTAAATCCCGGCCTCGATAAGGTTCTGATTTACCGCCGCGATCCAGCGTTCGTAATAGCTGTGCTTTTCAAAGGCGTCCTCACCCATGTCCTCAAGCGCGCGGCGCAACCCGTCCACGGTGAAGAGCCCCTTGGAGCCGCACAAAACCATCAGCGCATCGACGCGCTTTTCCCAGAGGGCAAAATCATGCCCCTCCATCGGAACAGGCCCTGCGTCCTGTCCGCCCATATCATGCCAGCGGCGTCCATCTGTATCACTCATGGGATGGATCGTAGAGGCCATGTGCGCGCCTGTCCAGCGTGTTTGATCTGATCTAATCCTCCTCCTCATCGCTGTCCTCATCCGCCACCACGAAGGAAATTTCGCCCCCGGCTTCCAGGGTGCGAATGGCGTTGACCACCGCTATCATCGCCTCTTCTCCGTCACGCCCTTTTACGCGGCCAAGCTCTTGCATTTCTTCGCGGATCGCTTCAGCCATGCGCTTGCTCATATTCTCCAGAATGAAATCGGCGACAGCCGCCAGATCCCCTGCCGAGGCCGCCGCAAGCGCCGTCACCAGAACCGGCTGATCAACCTCGCGCATCACACGTGGGATATCGACGGCTTTGACCCTCTCGGGGATGTGGACAAAGGTAAAGATGGCGCGCCGCACAAGGGTGGCAAAATCCTGATCGGTCTCATCGAGCCCGACCAGCACATCGTCGCGCGTGGCCGCAGGCGACGAATTCAAGATCGCGCCAACCCGCTCGACCGCGCCCTGATCAAAGGCGGTTTCGGGGGCATCATGCAACTGTGCCGCAAGCGCCAGCCCGATTCGATCCACCGCCGCCGGGCTGACCGATCCGGTTTGCGACACCGCATAGGTAATCCGGCGCGCCTTGTCGCCCGGCAGCTTGCCAAGCAATTCGGCGGCGCGGGCCACATCCAGTTTCGACAATATCACCGCCGCCACCTCGGCGCTTTCACTTTCGATCATCGGAATCAATGCTTTCAACTCGGCCTGCCGGATCAATTCCCACGGGTCGCCGTATTGGCGCACGCCGGCCTCCTTGCGCAGCCTCGCGGCGGTCTGCGGACTGATTCTCCCATCAAGGGCCGTCAGAGCCCCGGCCATGCCGCGCGGAAAGGTAAGGCCCATGCCTTCCAGTTCCTGTGCAAACTCGGCCACAACATCGGCCAGGGTCGATCGGTCAACATAGCGCATCGACCCCAATTGCGTCGTAAGCTGCGCCTGCAAAGCTTCCGGCAAATCGGTCAAAGGCACATCCGCGCCTTCGTTCAATAAAAACCGTACGATAATCGCGGCCTTTTGACGGCGCGACAGATGGGCGCTCGCACCTGCCTGCGATGACACGGATATGCGCGCCAATGGTGTGGAATTGCTCATGCCGCCCCCTTATCCAAAGCCTTTCCGGATCATAGGGCGGCAAGAGTGAAGAAATATCTAAGCGTCCAAGGTTTTTGCAGGCCTGTTTCTTCTGGCCCTAAATATCCCCGCGCGGAGAGCATCCCGGACCACCCAAAAGCGCGCGGGCAAACAGAAAACGCTGCCGTTTCTCCATGCGCCAATCCTGAAAACAGCGCGCGCGTCAGCGCGCACCGCTTTTTCAAACGGATCAGACGCGGGGTTACCGCTTGCGGTCGCGGCGGCTGCTCATCGGTTGAAAGGCAACGCCGACATGGGCTTCGCAATAGGGCTTTCCCGCTTGCACCGGCAGGCCGCAGAACCAGAAATCCGGCGTTGCAGGGTCGCCCACCGGCCACTTGCAGGTCCGCTCGGTCAGCTCCATCAAGCTCAGGCGCTTGGCCTTCTTTTCGACTTCGCTCACCTTGGCAAGGGCCGCAGGGTCGATCTCATTGGCCGAGGGTTGTGGCGGCAGGGGCTGACCTGCGGGAATGATCGCCTTGATCCGGCTCACCGGCGCGGGCGCAGGGGCTGCTTCGGCGACGGTTTCGGGTTTCGGCGCGGGCTTTGGCGCCGGTTTCGGGGCGGCGGGTTTGGCCTTGGCCTCGGGCGCGGCTCTCGCCTTGGCGTCAGAGGCGGCACTTGCGGTGGTGGCGGCTGCCCCACCCGACCCGTTGCGGTTCGACAGGCCCAGACGATGTACCTTGCCGATCACCGCATTTCGGGTCACGCCGCCTAGCTCTTTTGCGATCTGGCTGGCCGACTGACCCTCCCCCCACATCTTTTTCAACACTTCAACGCGTTCGTCGTTCCAGGACATCGGGGCTTCCTCATGTCAAAAGGCGGCCCGGGTCAATGGCCCGCCGCCTTGCAAATTCGATCAAGGGCCTATTCTAATCACTGGCGGCTGAGTTACAAGGCATCGAATCGATCCGCAGGCCGTCAATTTCGGCCTGTGCAGGCCGAAAGCGGGGTCGCCCCGGAAGGATCGGCCGCACGCGCCGCCAGAAATGAGGAGACCGAGATGACGCAGGCACGCGACCAGAACCACCCAGCAGAGCCTTTGACAATGGGCACACGGCGCTTTGGCCGGGTCAACTGGCTTGGGCTGGCAACATTGGCCGAACGCGAGGTGCGCCGCTTTCTGGCGGTCTGGACCCAGACCTTGCTGGCGCCGCTGGTCACCGCCGGTCTGTTCCTGCTGATCTTCAGCATCGCCATCGGCCCGCGCCGGGGCGATGTGATGGGGGTAAGCTTTACCACCTTCATCGCGCCGGGCATCCTGATGATGACCGTCATTCAGAACGCGTTTGCCAATGCCTCATCCTCGATCGTGATTTCCAAGGTGCAGGGCAATATCGTCGACACCCTAATGCCACCGCTGAGCGGCGGCGAACTTGTGCTGGGCTATCTTGCGGGCGGCACCGGGCGGGGCCTGTTGGTGGCCTTTGCCATCGGGCTTGGCCTGCTGGTGTTTCTTGGCATCGGGGTCGAGCATCCGCTCTGGGCCCTGGCCTTTGTCTTTCTCGGCGCGGCGTTCATGAGTGGTGTGGGCATTATTGCGGGCATCTACGCGGACAAGTTCGATCAGATGGCGGCGATCACCAACTTCATCGTCACGCCGCTCGCGTTCCTGTCGGGTACATTCTACTCGGTCGATGCCTTGCCGCCGGTGCTTAACACCGTCACCCATTTCAACCCGATCTTCTATCTGATCGACGGCGCGCGCTATGGGGTGATCGGCGTTTCTGACAGCTCACCTGTGCTTGGCCTTGCCGTTGGCGTCGCATCCACGCTGGCGGTCTGCCTTGTGGCCTGGCGGATGCTGGCGACCGGCTATCGCCTCAAGGCCTGAGCCTAGCGACAGATCTGTTCGGCACGCTTTGCATAGGCCGCATAGGAGCGCCAGAATCGCTCGTCACCCGGGCGGTCCGATTGGCGGACTTCCTGGGCCGAGTGCGGATCGCGATAAAATTTCACCGCACGGCGCTGCTGCGAGCCGCTCAGCGTGTCGTTCGCCACCGCCTGAATACAGCCACAGAGCGCGCGCGAGCGGGCCTTGCGGTCTGATTGCTCACAGGCCGTGCTGATTGGACCAAAGGCCATAGGCGCGACACGCGGCACGCTGCGGGTGTCGCCCTTGAATCCGTTTGCGCCGCCGCAGCCCGTCAACAAGAGGATCATGCCAAGGGTTGGAAGTCGTGTCATCGCCTGTGCCTCTTGTCTGCCCGTGGCCCTGATGGCCTTTGAGTCTTTGAAAGGGATCAATGCCGCATCGGGCGGGGTTTTTCAATTCACAACATGACCGCAGTCTGCGACAGATGTATCATTCGACCGTTCAACCTAGCCCATGCAACAAAGAAGTGCCTGCCCGATGGATTTCAACCTCTCGACTGTTTTCTTTCTGCTTTTTCTGGTGATGTTCCTGCAACCGATCCTGACCGGGCGGGTGTTCGCGCTGCGTCGGGCGCAGGCGATCCGCACAATCGAGCGCAAGCGGGGATCGCGGGTGATCACCATGATTCACCGACAGGAAAAGCGAAGCCTGTTCGGCTTCAGCATGTCCAGCCAGATCGGGCTTGAGGATGCGCAAAGCATCATCTCTGCGATCAAGGCCACCCCGGACGAGACACCGATCGATATTGTGCTGCACACGCCCGGTGGGCTTGTGATCGCCTCGATGCAAATCGCCCGCGCGATTGAGGCGCATCGCGCCAAGGTGACGGTTTTCGTGCCGATCTATGCCATGTCGGGCGGCACGCTGATGGCTCTGGCCGCTGATGAGATCGTGATGGGCGAGTTTTCGATGCTGGGGCCGATTGATCCACAGATCATGGGGATTTCCGCCGCCTCGATCATCGCCGCGCGCGATGCCAAGCCGATTGAACACGTCTCGGATGTCGCCCTTGTGCTGGCCGATGTGAGCGACAAGGCCACCGCCCAGGTGAAACGCGGCGCAGTCGAGATCATGACCCCACGCATGGAGCGCAACAAGGCCGAGGCTCTGGCCGACACCCTGACCTCTGGCCAATGGACCCATGATTATGCGCTGACCCCGACCGAAGCCACTGATCTCGGCCTGCCGATCACTGTTGGCCTGCCGCAAAGCGTGCTTGATCTGATGACGCTCTACCCCTCGCCGGTCAAACAGTCTGCGGTGGAATTTCTTCCGTTCGATCCGCCGGGGCGGCGCATGGGCTAGGGCGGGGGGTGCAAAATGCGTAGGGTGGGTGAAACCCACGCTCTTGCCCGCGGCCGCCTTGACGGGCGTGGGTTTCACCCACCCTACAGAACCACATCAGGTCGGTAAGATCTGCTTCAGGGTTGAAACCGGATCATCTCGCGGCCTTGCGCCGTGGTGCTGCGATAAACGATCTGATCGGGCAGGCGTAGGCTCAGGGCCTTGCTTGCATGTTGCGCTGTCCAGGGGGCTCCGGTGTCGAGACAGGTTGCATCCACGCCGGTATAATCCGCGCGCGCCCGCACGCGGCGCAATCCGCTCAGATCCTTCAACACGGTCTTGCCGCCTTGCCGGGCGCTGCTCCGGCGCAGAATTTCGTGGCCAAGATGCGCTGTCCTGTCCACCTGTCCCGGAAGGTCAGACCACACCCCACAGAGATGCGCGTTCCCGTTCACCGAGACCATTTCGGCGGCCAGGCGAACCCCTCCACCAGAGCTATAGCGCCCCTCGGCCACGGTCGGCCCCGGCGCAAGGCGCAAAAGGTGGCTGTTGCGCGTCAGGAACGGCACCAGTTCGAGCCCCTGGCCCATGGCTCCTGCGCCGGTCTGGCGAAAGGTAATGTTGCGATCGCTGCCGCCGCCAGTGCTATGGCTGATCTGCTGGCGCGGCAAGAAGACCTCGGGGACACGCCCCGCGCGCCATGGCAGGTCGGTCAGCACACAGCGCGCGGGCGCGCCAGCATAATCCAGTCGCGGCGCGGTTTGTGGCATAAAGCCAAGATCCTGGTAGATCCGCTGCCCTTCGACATAGACGCTGGCGAGCTGCACGATGTTGCGGGCGGCGCCCGAAGTATAGCTCGACTGGCGTTCACTTTGCGCCCATGTGCCGCAAAGCGCGGTGCGGCCGTCCTTGGGCCGCAACTCGGCGGCGATGGTGAGGCCGCCGCCCGAAGAATAGCTGCCATGGCTGAGCGTGACCCGGCCGCTCAGGGTGTTCTGGGCCTGCGCCGCACCGGCAAGGCCAAGGATCAGAGATAAAGCAAACGGGCGTAGCATGGCGGGTCTCCGGGGCTGAATGGGCATAGCCTAACAGGCCCCGGAGCAAGGCTCAATTCACGGCTGCGCGCAGTGGCATGGGATTGCCATCAGACGGCCAACTGCAAAAGCTGATCTTCAATCATCCGGTCGGCAATCGGCGCGGGGCTGAGGCCCTCGCCTTTGGCACGGTTCAGGATCTGCGTCATGGTGGCTTGCATCGCGTCAAGGCGTTCGGCGACCCAAGGCCCGCTGTCGGTGATCCGCAGGATCTCGGCGGCAACGTTGATGATCCCGCCGCCATTGGCCACGTAATCGGGCAGATAGAGAATGCCGCGCGCATGCAGGGCATCGCCGTCCTCGGGCGTCGCAAGCTGATTATTGGCGGCGCCGACCACGAGGCGGGCGCGAATCTCGGGAATAGTGCGGGCGTTCAGAATGCCACCAATCGCGCAGGGCGCAAAAATATCGGCCTCGGTGGCATGTATCCTGTCGGGGGCCACGGCGCATGCCCCAAACTCTTTGACCGCTTTGGCCACGCGGCCCGCATTCATATCCGCCACGCTCAGGTGCGCGCCAACCTCGTGCAAAAGCCGACACAAATGCCAGCCGACATGACCCAGGCCCTGAACCGCCACATGGCGGCCGCGCAAATCGTCGCTGCCAAAAACCTCTGCGGCACCGGCGCGCATGGCGTTGAACACGCCCTTTGCGGTGATCGGCGAAGGATCGCCGCTGGCGTGCTGACCGTGATCAAGACCGGCGACAAAGCGCGTCTCGCGGGCAATTTCCGCCATATCGTCGGGCGCCATGCCCATATCCTCGGCGGTCCAGTAACGGCCCTGCAAGGCGTCGATCGCCCGGCCCATGGCGCGCAGCAATGCGGGGGTCTTGTCGCGGGCCGGATCGCCCATGATCACCGCCTTGCCACCGCCCAGGGGCAGGCCCGCAGCGGCATTCTTGTAACTCATCCCGCGCGACAGATTGAGCACATCGTCAATCGCCGCCGCGTCGCTGTCATAGACCCGCATCCGCAGGCCCCCCGCCGCCGGCCCAAGCCGGGTGGAATGCAGCGCGATAAACCCGCGCAGGCCGGTTTCAGGATCGTCGACCCGGTACAGTTCTTCGTGGCTTGTTGACGCAAGGCGTGTGAGCATGGTGGTATCCTCCTGCGATATAACGTAAGGGCTGGCCTGCGCAAAAAAACAGCAAAATCCGGTCACATCTGGGTGACCTTTAGGTGAAACCCCTAACGAGAGCCGAGGTTTTAGGGAAATGGACAAGATTGACCGCCAGATCATCGCCGCCCTGCAACGCGATGGACGACTCAAACTGGCCGATCTGTCGGCGCAGGTGGGGCTTTCGACGACACCATTGGCCCGGCGCATTGCCCGGCTTGAATCCTCTGGCATGATCACCGGTTATGCGGCGCGCGTCGATCAGGACAAGCTTGGCCTGCCGCTCAACGTGTTTATCTTTGTCGAGCTGGAGAATCACACCCGCGACGCCATTTCCAAGTTCGAAACCTGGCTGCGCCGGTTTGACGAGGTGATGGAATGCTATCTGATGACCGGCACGCGGGATGTTCTTATCCGGGTCGTGGCCGCCGACCTTGCCGGGTTTGACCGGTTTCTGGAGGATGGCTTGATGCAGACCCCGGGAATCCGCTCGATGCGGTCGAGTTTTGCCTTGCGCACGATGATCCGCCGCGATGCCTTGCCCGAGGTCTGAGATTATGGCGCAGACATTTGATATCGTGGTCATCGGCGCGGGTCCGGCCGGAGGGGCGGCAGCCTTTACGGCGGCAAGGGCGGGCTTGCGCGTGGCGCTGATTGATCGCAAGGCCTTTCCGCGCGACAAGCTCTGTGGCGGATTGGTCACCGGGCGCGCGCGCCGCCATTATGCCGAGATTTTCGGCCATGAGATGCCGTTTGGGCCCGAGGACCGCAAGACCACTGTCGATTTCCGGTTTCGCGGGGCGCCGATGGGCGTGATCAGCGATGCGCCCGCGCTTTGCGCGACGATGCGGCGGGATATGGATGCGATGATCTGCGCGCAGGCGCTTGGCGCGGGGGCCGCAGATTTCACCGGGGTGAGCGTTGCCGAGATTGACGTGGAGGCCAAGGCTCTGACCCTCAAGGATGGGCGGCGGATCGGGTTTGACGTGCTGATCGGGGCCGATGGCGCCAATAGCCAGGTGGCCAAGGCGCTGTTCGGGCAGGCGTTTGATCGCGCCGAGGTCGGTTTTGGCCTCGAGATCGAGGCCGGGGGCGACCACGTGGACCCAAGCGCGCCCATTCGCATCGACCTTGCCGCGGCGAAATGGGGCTATGGCTGGTCTTTTCCCAAGCGCTGTTCGACCACCATCGGGGTGGGCGGATTGCTGGCGAAAAATCCGGATATGAAGGTTGCCATGGCCGAGTATTGCGCGCTCTTGGGGGTTGAGGCCGAGACCCGCAGCTTCAAGGGGCAGTTCCTGCCATTCGGCGATTTCCGCAAGGTGCCGGGGCAGGGGGCGGTATTGCTGGCAGGCGATGCGGCCGGGCTTGTCGACCCGATCACCGGCGAGGGCATCGGCTATGCGTTGCACAGCGGCCAACTTGCGGCAGAGGCCGGGATCGAGGCGCTGAAGCGCGCGCGCCCTGAGACAGCATTGGCGCTGTATCGCCGTCACCTGCGCCCCATTCACCGCGCGCTGCGCATGGCGCGGCTGATCCGGCCGGTGATCTTTTTACCCGCCATGGAGGCCGGATTTGCCCGCGCCTTTCGGCGATCCTCGACGCTTCGGATGCAATACCTGCGTCTGATGGCGGGCGAGGTAGAATATGGCGATATCCTTGCGCGGGTCATCCTGCGTTTGCCGCGTCTTACGGTGCTGGCGATCCGCGCCAGGTTTTGAGGGCAGCGTTGCGAGGCAAGGACAGGATGGGTGACGCTGTCCCCCAAACCGCGTTATAAATGGGGGAAGCTGTCCTCCAAACCCCCTGGGATTATGTGTTTGTCATTGCCCCTGATTCCTTATGTGGGATGGTGAGGGCGGTCGGTTTTCCGGGTGGCCATCTGGTGAGCTGGTGGCGGGCGGGCGACCCCTAGGAAGACCTGAAGCTGGTGGCTTTACGGTCGTAAAATATCTCGCCACCCGCCGCGCCATATGTCCGGCCATCCGAACGGTAGAAGGGCCTTCGCGGCCGCACATAATCAAGGATCAGGATACCAACATGAGCATTTCAACTCAATCCGCGCCAAAGCGCATCATTGCATTCGAAGTTTCCAAAGCCAGTCTGACGGTGCATTTGATGCCGGATGATCAGCAAGTAGTGATCGCCAACACCCCAAAAACGATCAACAAGCTGCTTCGAAAATTCGACAATCAGGAAACACCCTTCGCCATTTGCGAAGCCTCGGGTGGCTACGAGCGGCATGTCCTGGCCTGCTGCGCTGCCGCCAACTTGCTGGTGCATCGCGCGCATGGCACCAGGACGCGCAATTTCGCGCGGTTTCCGGGCCTGGTATCGAAGACAGATTCCATCGACGCGCGGATGCTGGCTCTGTTCGCGCAGAAGTCGGATGGGCTGCGTCTCTGGGAGCCAACCGATCCGCAAGCTGAAGAACTGCGGGCTTGGCGCCGCCGTCGCGATGATCTGGCGAAGATCATGCGGATTGAGCAGAACCGGCTTGAACATGCGGCAGTCAAAACGGTGCATCTTTCGCTGCAACGGCATGTCCGGTCCATGACGCGAGAGATGACAGGGCTGGACAAACAGATCGCGGAGCTGGTTGCCGCCACCCCCGCATTCAAACGCAAGGCCGAGCTGATGCAATCTATCAAGGGGATCGGTCCCAAGACAGCATCGGCCTGTCTGGCTTACCTGCCGGAACTTGGGTCGTTAACCAAAGGCGAGGCTGCCGCCATAGTTGGACTGGCCCCATATGCAAAGGATTCTGGCACATATCAGGGTCGTCGCCATGTCGCAGGCGGTCGAAAGGATGTGCGAGCCAGTCTTTACATGGCAGTACTGTCGGCTCTACGCAGCAACCCGGTAATCCGTGACTTCGCCGCCAAACTGAGGGCGCGCGGAAAGCCGTCAAAGGTGATCCTCACCGCCATCATGCGCAAGCTCATCGTGATCATGAACGCGGTTCTCAAGGAAGGGCAGGCGTCAAATCGCTACGGCACAGCATAAAGCAACCGCCGCCATTCGCTGCGGGCTCGATGAACTGGTAAGATGCGGGACAAAGCTGACCTTGGGTTTTTCTTCTTCGCTGACGCAGCATCGCTTTGCAAACGCGGCGAGATCGTCGCTGCGTCGCAGCTCAAGTCGCGGAAGCGGTCATTTAAGTTGGCACAATGAAGTCAAATCCAAACCGTACTTCAGTAGCGCGGTTTTAATGGTATCGATAGACAGGACGAAGCGGACCTATGCAATCGCAGCTATTGCTTACGCAGCATCCGCCCGCGCAGAGCGGTTGAAGCTGCAGTACCGCTTGCGATTCCAGACAGGTCATTCAATGCGATGGAAAGGCTTCACGGCAGAAAGTTAACATCACTGCCGAAAAACGCCACGCTCTGTTTCTCGGGTACTTACGCTCTTCAGGATCGCACAGCTTGCAGAATACTGGTCGCCAAAAATACGAGTGCTGCGACGCAGACGATGGATGGTCCCGCTGGCGTGTCGAGCGCATAGGCTGCGTGCAAGCCGATCACAGCAGACGCACTTCCGATACCCGCCGCGGTGAAGGCCATCTGCTCAGGTGTGCGCGATAGAGGGCGGGCGGCGGCTGCGGGAATGATCAGCATGGCGGCGATCAGCAACACGCCCACCACTTTGATTGCTACAGCCACAGTGATGGCGAGCGATAGTGTCAGGATCAATTGTTCGCGCTTCGGGTCGATCCCGCTGGCATAGGCAAGTTCCGCGCTGATGGTGGAGGTGAGCAGCGCAGACCAGCGCCAGCCGATCAATCCGACGACGAGCGCCGCACCGCCCCAAATCACGGCCAGATCGCCGCGTGACACGGCCAGGATATCTCCGAAAAGGTAGGCCATGAGGTCAATACGAATGCCGGACAGGAAAGAGACTGCGACCAGCCCGAAGGCCAGCGCGGAATGCGCCAGCACGCCCAGAAGCGTGTCCATTGCATAGCCCCGCCCGGTCAGCAACGTGACAGTCAGCGCCATCGCCAGCGCAACGGCCACCGCACCAGCAAAGACGGAAATCTGAAGCGCCAGTGACAAGGCCACCCCAAGAATGGCGGCATGGGCTGTGGCATCGCCGAAATAGGCCATACGCCGCCAGACCACGAAACTGCCCAAGGGGGCCGCCGCAAGGGCCACGCCGACACCTGCCAGCGCAGCGCGTGTCATGAAATCATCCAGCATTATTCGGCCGCCTCACTCTCTTTGTCCTGCGGCGCATGGTTGTGCGTGCAGGTTTCATCATGTGTATGGTCATGCTCGTGCCGATACAGGGCCAGCGCGCCCCCGGTACCTGTGCCGAAAAGCGCGCGGTATTCCGGCGCGGCAGAGACGATTTCGGGCGCGCCTTCGCAACAGACGTGACCATTGAGGCAGATCACCCGGTCCGAAGCGGCCATAACCACATGCAATTCGTGGCTGATCATCAGGATGGCACATCCGGTTTTTTGACGAACCTCCTCGATCTGAAGGTAGAAGGCGGCGGAACCGGGCTGGTCCAGCCCTTGTGTCGCCTCGTCCAGCAATAGCAGGTCCGGCTCGTTGATGAGCGCGCGCGCCAGAAGCACCCGTTGGAACTGCCCCCCCGACAATGCGGACATCTGGCGGTGGGACAGGCCAGGCACACCAGCCCTTTCTAACGCAGTCGCGCAGGCCGCGCGCGTGGTGCCGCCAGGAAGGCGGAGAAACCGTTCTACCGTGATTGGCAGGGTCGGATCAATGTGAAGCTTCTGCGGGACATAACCGATACGCAGCCCGGATTTGCGCGTGATCAGCCCTGATTGCGGTCGTTCCGCGCCGATGAGCAATTTCAAAAGTGTGGTCTTGCCGGATCCGTTCGGCCCGACGATGGTCACGATCTCGCCCGGCTCTACCGCCAGGGACACGTCACGCAAAACCATGTTCGCGCCATAGCTGACGCTGATATTCTCCGCCGCGATCAGGCTCATGCGTCAGCCTTATCCACACAAACGGGACAGATGCCTTCAGCCTCGACAACGGTCCGCTCTATCTTGAAACCTGTGGCGCGCGCCGCCTCTCCAAGGGCTCCGCGCGCTGGCGAAGATTGCGCCTCGGCCACCGAATCGCAAAGTCGGCAGATCATGAACGCAGGGGAGTGCTTGGCCCCAGGGTGGGCGCAGGCGATAAAGGCATTAAGGCGTTCGATCTTGTGCGCAAAACCGTTGGCGACGAGGAATTCAAGTGCCCGGTAAGCCACGGGCGGTTGCGAGCCGAACCCTGCATCGCGCAACCTGTCGAGCATTTCATAGGCCCCAAGGGCGCGATGCTCTTGCAAGAGGATTTCCAGTGCCTTGCGGCGGACCGGTGTGAAACGCAGACCTTCCGCCAAACAATGCGCTTCGGCGGCTGAAAGACCCGCAGTCATGCAGGACCCATGATCGTGTTTTTCGAAACCGATCGGATCGCTGGGCACAGGTTTTCCTGCTTGGGCAGCACTTGTCATGTTATCTCATTTCCTATACCCAAAATGTAACGTTATATAATCACATGGAGTAAGATATGTCCAGAAACCTCATTCCCTTGTCTGTTGCCGCAACCCTGCTTGGCGGTACAGCGATAGCCGATGTACCAAACGTGGCTGCAGATATCGCCCCTGTGCATTCGCTGGTGGCGCGCGTGATGCAGGGGGTGGGCGAGCCATCCTTGATCGTGGCGCCTGGGGCAAGCCCGCACGAATATAGCCTTCGCCCATCAGAGGCGGCCGCGTTGCAGGAGGCCGATCTGGTGTTCTGGATCGGCCCCGACCTGACGCCCTGGATGACAGATGCGATCGACACATTGACCAGCGACGCGAACGTTACGGAACTGCTAGAGGTTGACGGCGCAACGGTGCTTCCGTTCCGGGAAAATGCCTTGTTTGAAGCACATGCTCATGACGATCATGCGAATGGCGATGATCATGACGACCACGACGATCATGACCATGAAGAACACGCTGACGGCGATGACCATGATGAGCATGACCACGAGGAACATGCCGAAGAAGCGGGGCACGATGATCACGAGCACGAGGAGCATGCCGAGGAAGCGGGGCATGATGATCACGACCACGAAGAGCATGCCGAAGCTGACGGGCATGAAGGGCACGACCATGGCGAGCACGACTCACACGCCTGGTTGTCGCCTGACAATGGCGCAGTCTGGCTGAATGCCATTGCGGCAAAACTTTCCGCTGCTGACCCGGACAATGCGGGCGCTTACTTCGCCAATGCAGCCGCAGGCCGTGAGGAGCTGGCCACGCTGAGTGCTGAAATCAACGCAATCCTCGACCCGGTTAGGGACCGCAACTTTATTGTCTTCCATGACGCCTATCAGTATTTTGAGACAGCGTTCGATTTCCCCGCCTCGGGCGCGATTTCTGTGTCCGACGCCTCCGACCCCAGCCCGGCCCGTATTGCCGAGATTCAGGCACGAGTGGCAGAACAGGGTGTGACTTGTGTTTTGTCGGAGCCACAATTCAGTCCGGGCATCGTGGCCGCGGTGATGGAAGGCTCTGAAGCAAACACCGGGGTTCTCGATCCCTTGGGCTCTGACCTGGAACCGGGGCAGGACCTTTATGGCAACGTCCTGCGTAGCCTTGCCACGGCGCTTGCCGACTGTCTCTAGACGCTTTGACCGCGTGCCGCCGAGTTTCTTTGGTGGCACGCGGACGGCCATTTGTTCTGTGTTGTGAGGCCTGGCCGGGCCAAGCCGCGATTGGCGGCCCTAGGCGCTGATCGCGGCAAGATCGGCCTCGGTGATCGCCGCGACCGGCACATGGATCACAAACCCGCGCCGGACCATATCGAGACCAACGATCGTGATCTGGGTCGCTGGACCCGGACAAGCGGGGTCATCACAGGGAACCTCGGCAACTGAAACAAGCGCATGGTTTCCAAGGGGCATCCGTTCGCGAACCATGCGTTTGACGCGCTGGACGTGCCACAGCATCGCCGCCCTGTCGCGCATACCCGCAGCGAGGCTCACAGTAGCGTTGGATTGGGCGCATCGCCATAGACGGCGACTGGATCAAACGTTTTCGCGCTTTCCGTGAACGTCAACGGGTCTCCCGCGTTTTCTACGGTTGGGATCGCTCTGTAGAAACATGACCGATAGCCGACATGGCAGGACGCACCCGCGCCCCCAATCTCGACCCGAAGCCAGATCGCGTCCTGGTCATCGTCGATCCGCGCCTCTACCACATTTTGGACAAGACCCGAGGTGGCTCCCTTGCGCCACATCACTTGTCGTGAGCGGCTGAAGTAATGCGCTTCGCCGGTTTCCAGCGTTCGGCGCAGCGCTTCGGCGTTCATCCAGCCCAGCATCAGAACCTCGTGGCTGGTTGCATCGGTGGTGACGCAGGGAACGAGCCCGTCCACACCGAATTTCGGTGCAAGCACGCATCCCTCTTCGACCTGTTCGACCGATTGGCGCGGGTGAAAAGAGATGCTCGACATGATTTGATCCTCTTGTAGAATAGAATGATATAACGTAACAAACATAAATTGCTGATCGGATCAAGATCGAACAGAGGGGACGTCTTTATGGAGCGCGAAGATGACAGGGTGCCTGTTACCTTGCTGACCGGTTTTTTAGGTGCTGGCAAGACGACCCTCTTGAACCATTTGATCCGCGACCCGGACGCGGGGCGCATTGCCGTTGTGATGAACGAATTCGGCGATGTCGGTCTTGATCATGACCTGATCGAGGAGGCGACCGAGGAAACCGTGCTCATGCAGTCGGGTTGCCTGTGCTGCTCGATCCGCGGCGATCTGGCGAAAACGATGGCATCGCTCATGGCGCGTCGCAAGCGCGGGGAGTTGGCGTTTGATCGTGTCGTGATCGAGACCACCGGGATCGCGGATCCGGGGCCGATCCATCATACCCTGATCGTCGATGACCTGATCGCGCCCCATTACCGGATGGACGGGATCGTGACGCTGGCCGATGCCGCAAACGGCCCGCGCACGCTTGATGCGCAATTCGAGGCGGTGAACCAAGTGGCCATGGCTGATTTGCTGGTCATCACAAAAACCGATCTTGTCTCAACCTCGCAGCTTGATCGCCTCACGGACCGACTGCACGGTATCAATAGCACGGCGCGGGTCGTGCTTGGCGATCAGGGGCGGATCGCCCCTGGTAGCCTTTTCAACCTTACGGCCATGCGCGAGGGCGTGACATCAGATGAGCTTTCGGATTGGCTTGGTGTGTCCAGTTCCAAGCCTGACCCATTGGCGGGCCTTTCAGGCCTGGCCCCCAAAACGCCTGCGGCTCAACCCATGGCCAGCCTTGGAGCCCATGCGCATCACGACAGCCGCATCGGCTCTGCCTCCATCGAAGTGGCCGAGCCAATCCCGGCTGACGTCTTTGACTTCTGGCTTGATACGCTGATCGCACTCAAGGGTCCGGATATATTGAGAATAAAGGGTATCGTTCACGTAGAGGGCATCGACTGGCCCTTCGTGTTTCACGGTGTACAACATATTTTCGACGCCCCTGTGCCGCTGAAATCCTGGTCTGGCAAAGACACGACAAGCCGCGTCGTGGTCATTGCGCGCGATATCGACAAAAGCGACCTGAGGGGCAGTCTGGAGACATTGCGGATGCGACCGCAAGAAACGCGCGCCGACGGTATGTTGGTGCACGCAACAGAGATGCCCACGACACCCTTAAGGCAAGAATGAGGTCCCCATGAAAGATACAGACTCCCGCCTTCCCGTAACTGTCCTGTCCGGCTTCCTTGGGGCTGGCAAGACCACGCTTCTCAATCGCGTTCTCAACAACAGGGACGGACGGCGGGTCGCAGTGATCGTCAACGACATGTCTGAGGTGAACATCGATGCGGATCTGGTCCGCGCTGACACCGAACTTAGTCGCACGGACGAAACACTGGTGGAGATGTCGAACGGCTGCATCTGCTGCACCCTGCGCGATGACCTGCTTGATGAGGTGCGCAAGCTGGCTGGCGAGGGGCGGTTTGACTATCTGTTGATCGAATCCACCGGGATCTCCGAGCCGCTGCCCGTCGCCGCCACCTTCGATTTCCGCGATGAATTCGGCGACAGCCTGTCGGATGTGGCCCGTCTCGATACGATGGTCTCGGTGGTGGATGCCGTGAACCTTCTGAACGATTACGCCAGCCACGATTTCCTGCGCGACCGCGGCGAAACGATGGGCGAGGAAGACGAACGCACCCTTGTGCATCTGCTGACCGACCAGATCGAATTTGCCGATGTCGTGATCCTGAACAAAGTCGATGATACAGGCCCCGATAAGGTCGACGCAGCGCGCAAGATTATCAGAAGCCTAAATGCGGATGCACAGGTCATCGAGACCAACCAGTCGCGCGTCGCGGCCGAAAAGATCCTCGACACAGGCCTCTTTGATTTCGATCAGGCCCATGAGCACCCGATGTGGGCAAAGGAACTCTACGGCTTTGCCGACCACGTGCCCGAGACCGAGGAATACGGCGTGGCCTCCTATGTGTATCGCGCCAAGGCCCCGTTTATCCCCGAGAAAATCCTCGCCGTACTGAACGGAGACATGCCCGGCGTTATCAGGGCCAAGGGGCATTTCTGGATCGCAACCCGACCCGAATGGGTGGCGGAATTTTCGCTTGCGGGATCGTTGTCGAGCGTCAAACCTATCGGGACCTGGTGGGCGAACGTACCCCGGGAACGGTGGCCCGAACATGTCACGGCATCCGATTACATCAAACAACACTGGGCGGAGCCTTGGGGCGACCGGCGGCAGGAACTGGTCTTTATCGGCGCGGGCATTGACTGGGCGGTTCTGAAGGCAAAACTGGATACCTGCGTGGTGCCCGCTGTCTTGGCAGCCGGACCGGACGCCTTGCCGCTAGACCTGCCCGATCCGTTCCCAGGTTGGCGCCATGTCGAGGACGCTGCATGAATTTGGTCAGAAGAACCGTCAAGGATGCGGCTATCGGGGTTGGCATGGCAGATGATCCAGCTGACCTGGGCACTTTCGTGCAGCCCGGATGTGCCGCTGCAATCTGGCGTCGGAAAATGCCCCCTGACGTGCAAGTCTGGTTGGATGGCATTGACAGCGAAGGTTTACCACGGGCGCGGGTTATCCTCCCGCCGCACGCCGTTGGTGAGGCTGTGCAGCACCTCTTTGATATGGCCAATCTGCCTGACGGGTCAGAACGTGACTGGCTTCAGCAGGACATTGTCGGGTTGGCCGACATGTTTTCGGACCTGATGAAGGCAAGGTTCGTGCGGCTTCGGTTGGACGTGGTAACCACCAATGCCTGCCGCAAGTTCCACGTCGACGCCATTACCGCGCGGCTTGTGTGCACCTATCGGGGCACCGGAACGCAATACGGGATATCGTCCGACGGGGCTGACCCGCAACGCTTCTTCACGGTTCAGACTGGCTCACCCATCCTGTTGCGCGGAACGCTTTGGCCCGCTGAGCCGTCCTCCGGTTTGCTGCATCTCTCACCGCCCATCGAAGGCACGGGCGAAACCCGGCTGGTCCTCGTGCTCGATCCCGTGACTGATCCGGAAGATGAAATATGAGCGGAAATCTTGGACAAAGCAGTCTGCGTCGCAAACGTCGGTCTGGTGATCCCATGTCGGCCTATGATGGCTTGCCCACCCCGCTGAGACAGTGGCTATCAGTCGCCGCCTTACCCTGGTCGCCTGCATCGGCGCGGCGCTTGTGGTCGACATTGCGCTCCAAGGGCCTGACGCAAGAGGAAATACTTAAGTCGCTGAACAAGGCCGAGGTTAAAACACTTGCCCGAGATCGGCACTCGACACTCTTTGATTTCAATCCGCAGAACTGAAACGCTCATGAAGAGTTGCCATCGGTGCAGCCGCAACGAAGGTCGAGTTTTTCCGCGACCTGAAAGTTGATCACGTGAATTTCGCCGCGCGGAGCATTAGCGTCCATTTCCCCGCTGCCACGCAGCGTTCAAACTTGCGCAGATTCAAAGAGATTTGTGTCGCGAGCGCGCGCAGCGAGGAATTAAGACTTCTGCTGTGGGCTCTCTCGTTGAATCCGCCGCGCGAAAGACGAACGACTGCTCTGCTGAAATCGCATGGGCAAAAAGCGTTCCGATTTTTGGCGTTTACACGCTTTTTGCCCATGCTTTCGTTGCTACCAGGTATCGACCGAAGCAACACGGTAGATATTTAGAGCCAGAAGAAACACAAATGCGCGTCTTCGGGCCCTTTGGGCCGGGTTACAGGGCGGCGTTGAAGAGAGCGGTCAGGTTCTCTTCGGTCAAGGTGACAGGGTTGCCGCCACAGCTTGGGTCGGTAATTGCGCCTGCCACCAGATCTGGGATCGCCTCGGCGGTGACGCCAAGATCAGAGAGGTGGCGCGGGATGCCAAGGCTGTCGTTGAATTCCTGCACGAAGCTGCGAAAGCCATCGAAGCCGCCGGAAATGCCAAGATAACCCGTCGCGCGGTCAAACCGTTCGGCGATTACATCGGCGTTGAGGTCAAGCACCGCAGGCATGCAGACCGCATTGGTGGTGCCGTGGTGGGTGTTGAAGACGGCGCCGATGGGGTGGCTCATGGCGTGGATCGCGCCAAGGCCTTTCTGAAACGCGGTGGCGCCCATGGCGGCGGCGCTCATCATTTGGGCGCGGGCCTCGATATCGGTGCCATCACTATAGGCGCGCGGCAGGTAGTTGATGACAAGGCGCATGCCCTCAAGCGCAATGCCTTGGCTCATCGGGTGGTAATGCGGGCTTGAAAATGCCTCGACGCAATGGGCGAAGGCGTCAAGCCCGGTGCCGGCGGTGATGAATTTCGGCATGCCGACGGTTAGTTCGGGATCGCAGATCACCACGGCGGGCAGGACCTTGGGGTGAAAGATGATCTTTTTCACATGGGTCACGGAATTGGTGATGACGCTGGCGCGCCCGACCTCTGATCCGGTGCCCGCAGTGGTGGGCACGGCGATGATTGGCGCGATGGCATCGCTGTTGGCGCGGGTCCACCAATCGCCGACATCCTCGTAATCCCAGACCGGCCGGGTTTGTCCGGCCATGAAAGCGACCATCTTGCCCAGATCGAGCCCCGAGCCGCCGCCAAAGGCGATTACCCCGTCATGGTCGCCCGCCTTATAGGCGGCGACACCGGCGGCAAGGTTGATCTCGTTCGGGTTTGGATCGACCTCGGAAAACATCGCGCGGCCAAGGTCGGCGGCCTCCATGATGTCAAGCGTGGCCTGGGTGACGGGCAGGTTGGCCAAGCCTTTGTCTGTCACCAGCAGCGGGCGTTTGATCCCAGCCTGCGCACAGGCGGCGGGCAGTTCCTTGATCCGGCCAGCGCCGAATTTCATTGTGGTCGGATAGGACCAGTTTCCTGTCAGGCTCATTGTGTCACCTTCTTGAGATGGTAGGATTTGGGACGTGTCAGATTGTGATAGCCGATCACCGACAGGCCACCGCCGCGACCGGTATTCTTGCAACCCGTCCAGCACAGGCCCGGATCAAGGTAATCGGCGCGATTGAGAAAAACGGTGCCGGTCTCGATCTGATCACCCACCCTCTGTGCGCGCGCCAGATCGGCGGTCCAGAGGCTGGCGGTCAGGCCGAATTCGCTATCGTTCATCAGGGCGATGGCCTCGGCGTCGTCTTTGACCGGCATGATCCCCACAACTGGGCCAAAGCTTTCGTCGCGCATGACGCGCATGTCGTGGTTCACATCGGTCAAAATCTGCGGCGTGAGATAGGCGGCGCCATCATCGCCCGGCATCGCCGGGATATGCGCCACTGCCCCCATTTTTAGCGCCTCGGCGATCTGCCCGCGCACCTCGGTTGCAAAGCGCACATTGGCCATCGGGCCGATCGTGGTCTCGGGGTCCATGGGATTGCCAAGGGTATAGCCTTGCACGATTGCCACGGCCTTTTCGACAAAGGCGTCATAAAGGCTCTCGTGGACATAAATCCGCTCGATCCCGCAACAGCATTGCCCCGAATTGAACATCGCCCCGTCAATCAGCGTGTCGACAGCGGCGTCAAGATCGGCGTCCTGCATGACATAGCCGGGATCCTTGCCGCCAAGTTCAAGGCCAAGGCCGGTAAAGGTGCCTGCCGCCGCACGCTCCATCGCGCGCCCGCCACCAACCGAGCCGGTGAAATTGACGAAATCAAAGGCGCGGGCGGCGATCATGGCGGATGTGGTGTCGTGATCCAGAAACACGTTCTGAAAGACATCCTCTGGCACCCCTGCGGCGTGAAAGGCCTGCGCCATCCGCTCGCCCACCAGCAAGGTTTGCGTGGCGTGCTTAAGGATCACCGTATTGCCCGCAATAAGCGCCGGCGCCACGGTATTGATCGCGGTCATATAGGGGTAATTCCACGGCGCGACGACAAACACCACGCCATGCGGGACACGTTTGATATAACGCAAAAACGTCTCATCCTCGCCCACGGCGATATCGGCCAGCGCGTCCCTGGCAATGGCGGCCATATGGCTGGCGCGCTCGTTGAAGCCGCCAAATTCGCCGCCATAGCGGATCGGCCGCCCCATCATATGCGCCAGTTCCGGCACGATCTCGTCGTTCATCTCGCCAACGGCGGCGACGCCTGCCATCACCAGATCTATCCGCTCCTGCAAGGGGCGCGCGGCCCATGCGACCTGCGCCGTTCGGGCGCGCGTGGCGACTTCCTGCGCCGCCTCAACACTCAAAACCTCGCGGGTGGCAAAGACCGATCCGTCGATGGGTGAGATACATTTCAATGTCTGCATGATTGCATCCTTGGTCACGGGCAAGCGCACTCGCCCTGTTTCTTCTTGGCAAAAATACTCAAGTCCAACGGCGTGGCTGTTACGCCCGTTCAAACCCGCGCGCCACCTCGTAATCGGTGACCACTCGGTCAAAATCCTCGATCTCGACTTCGGCGGCACGGGCGTAGTGGTCAATCACATCGTCGCCAAAGGCCGCGCGCAGCATGTCAGACCCTTTGAGCGTCACATAGGCGTCGCGCAGCGTCTGCGGGATCAGCCCGGTATCGCCCGCATAGGCGTCGCCCACCGTGGGCGGGGCCAGGTCAAGCGCATCCTCAATGCCCTTGATGCCGGCCGCCAATTGCGCGGCCATTGCGAGGTAGGGGTTCAGGTCAGACCCACCCACCCGGCACTCGACGCGCACCGCCTTGCTGCCTTCGCCGCAGAGGCGGAAACCGGCGGTGCGATTGTCCACTGACCAGATCGTGCGTGTCGGCGCGAATGTGCCCTTTTGAAAGCGCTTGTAGCTGTTGATATAGGGCGCAAGAAAATAGGTGTAATCGGGCGCGTATTTCAGCAATCCGGCCATGTAATGCTTCATCAGTTGGCTCATGCCAAGGCTGTCGCTCGGGTCATGAAACGCCGGTTTGCCGTCTTTCCACAAAGACTGATGCACGTGGCTGGACGAACCGACGCGGCTGTGATCCCATTTTGGCAGAAAACTTGCCGCGTGCCCTTGCTGCCAGGCGATTTCCTTGATCGCATGCTTGGCTATGGTGTGGTAATCGGCGGTATCGAGGGCGAGGGCGTATTTGATGTTAAGCTCTTCCTGACCGGCCTCGGCCTCGCCTTTGGAGTTCTCGATCGGCAGGCCCGCGTTCCAGAGATGATTGCGCACCGGGCGCATCACATGCTCTTCCTTGGTGGTCTGGAAGATGTTGTAATCCTCGTTATAACCCGAGATCGGCACAAGGTTGCGATAGCCTGATTTGCGCAGCTCATCAAAGCTTTGCTCGAAGAGGAAAAACTCCAGCTCGGTAGCCATCATCGCGTCAAACCCAAGCGCCTCAAGCCGCTTGAGCTGTGTTTTGAGCATGGCGCGCGGCGAATGCGGCACGTCCTCGTGAGTGTGGTGATCAAGCACATCGCAAAGCACCAGAACCGTGCCCTCAAGCCAGGGCATCGGGCGCAGGGTGCTCAGGTCCGGCTTCATCACGTAATCGCCATAACCCTTTTCCCAGCTGGTCGAGGCAAAGCCCTCGGGGGTGGTCATCTCAAGATCGGTGGCCAACAGGTAATTGCAGCAATGGGTTTCCTCCCATGCGCTGGCGATGAAATGGCCCGCGTGAAACCGCTTGCCCATCAGGCGGCCCTGCATATCGACAAGGCAGGCCAGAACGGTATCCACTTCGCCGGCGGCAACTTGGGTTTTTAGGGTCTCGAAACTCAGCGGGCCTGACATGGGGAATTTCCTGTGTGATTGAAGGCATAACAATTGGTGCGCCCCGGCACGGCACCGCGCCGGGGCATGGGGCTTAGCCGAAGGTATAGGGCGGGCCAGCCTTGCTTGTAACGTCGTTATAGTCGCGGAAGATCTTGACGATTTTCGCGTGGACTTCGCCTTCTTGGGCGATTTCATCCCAGAACGTGACGGCTGCCTCTTCGACGGTCTTCCATTCTTCCTGCGGGATCGAGCGCAGCTTGAGTTGATCCCCGGTCGAACGCAGGCGCGCCTCACCGCCCCAGTACCACTGGTTGCGATAGGTGTGGCTGGCCTCGATCCCGGCCATGACAACGGCCTTGAGATGCTCTGGCAAGTCGGCCCACATTTTCTGGTTCACATAGAACGACCCGATCCAGGCGCCCGAGATGTTGTTGGTCAGGAAATAGTCGGTCACATTGGCCCAGCCGACGGTATAATCCTCTGTGATGCCCGACCACGCCATGCCGTCAAGCTCGCCGGTTTGCACCGCGACTTCGGCATCCTCATAGGGGATCGACACCGGCACCACGCCGAATTGTGACAGGAACCGCCCCGCAGTGGGGAAGGTGTAAAGCTTGAGCCCATCAAGATCGGCCAGCGATGTGATCTCTTTCTTGGTGTTGAAGTTACAGGGGTCTTGCCCCGCAGCCGAGAGCCATGTCACGCCGACTTTCTCGTATTCCGAGCGCCAGATATCGGCCAGCCCGTATTGGTCAAACAGCACCGGCACATCAAGTGCGTGCTTGGTGGCCAGCGGGAAGTAGCCGCCAAAGACCTGAAGCGGCGTCGGGGACGCCATTGAATCGTCGTCTGAGTGGACCCCGTCGATGGTGCCGCGCTGAAGCGCCTGGAAAAGCTCACCGGTGGGCACGATCTGATCGGCATAATAAAGCTCGATCTCCATCTCGCCATTGGCGGCGTTGTTGATGAAGTCGATGGCCGGTTTGGTCACAAACTCACCCAAGGCCGCACCGGCATAGGTTTGAAAGCGCCATTTGATCGGGGCCTGGGCGTGGACAATGGCCGGGCTGGCCAATGTTGCGGCGCCGCCCAGCGTCGCGGCGCGAAGGAATGAACGTCTGGTGGTGGTCATTGATCTCTCCTTGGTTGGTTGTTTTCATGCTCCGTTGGCGGAGTTCTTGGGGTTATTTCCCGTACACGTAATTCGGCAGCCAGAGCGCGATCTGCGGGAAGATGATCACCATCGCCAGCGCAAAGGTCATCACAAGCACAAACGGGATGATCGAGCGATAGATATCCCGGATCGAAATCTCGGGCGGGGCCATCGCGCGCATCAGGAACAGGTTATAGCCAAACGGCGGCGTCATATAAGCAATCTGACAGGTGATCGTATAGAGCACACCATACCACACCAGATCGAACCCCATCGAACCGACCAGCGGCACGTAAAGCGGCGCCACGATGACAAGCATTGCAGTGTCATCGAGAAAGGTGCCCATCAGGATAAAGCTAAGCTGCATCAGGATCAGGATCGTCCAGGGGCCAAACCCGAGTTGTTCGGTAAAGAGATGATCAATCGCCTTGACCGCGCCAAGCCCGTCAAAAATCGCGCCAAAGCCCAAGGCGGCAAGAATGATCCACATGAACATGCAGGAGATCGCCAGGGTCGAGCGCACCGAGGTCTCGAAAACCTCGCGGGTCATCCGCCCCTTGATCACCGCCGCGACAAAGGCCGCCATCGCGCCAATCGCCGAGCTTTCGACAAGCGAGGTATAGCCTTTGACAAAGGGCACCATCATCACCGCGAAAATCACCAGCGGCAAAAGCCCGGCGCGCAGCAGGCGCAGCTTTTCGGCCAAGGGCACGTCGCGCTCTTCGGGCGGCAGGACCGGGCCAAGCTCTGGCTGTATCCGGCAGCGGACATAGATATAGATGATGAACATCGTCGCCATCATCAGCCCCGGAATGACACCCGCGAGCCAGAGTTGCCCAACCGGTTGGCGCGCGATCATCGCGTAAAGCACCAGCACCACCGAGGGTGGCACAAGGATGCCGAGGCTTGATCCCGCCTGAATTACGCCGGTCACCATGATCTTGTCATAGCCGCGTTTCAAAAGCTCGGGCAGGGCGATGGTCGCCCCGATGGCCATGCCCGCCACCGACAGGCCGTTCATCGCCGAAATAAGCACCATCAACCCGATCGTGCCAATCGCAAGCCCGCCACGCACAGGCCCCATCCAGACGTGGAACATCTTGTAAAGGTCATCAGCGATTTTGCTTTCCGACAGCACATAGCCCATGAAAATGAACATCGGCAGGGTCAGAAGCGGATACCATTTCATCAGCTTCATAGCGGCGGAAAACGGCATATCCGCCCCGCCCGTGCCCCAGAGCATCAACCCGGCAAAGGCCCCGACAAAGCCGATGGCGCCAAACACCCTCTGGCCGGTCAGAAGCATCAGCATCATCGAGCTGAACATCAAAATGGCGATCATTTCATAGGACATCAGAGCGCCTCTTCACGTATACGGCCGATGTCGCGGAAAAATTCGGCTAGGGATTGCAGCAGCATCAGGAAAACCCCGATGCACAGGATGGTCTTGACCGGCCAGAGATAGGGCCGCCAGGCGGTCGGGCTTCGTTCCATGAACCCCATTTTCTCGGCGGCGCCGCTTGCCCCTTCGGTGACAAAGGTGATCATCAGATCCCAGAAAAAGGCAAAGGGTTCTGTGCCAAAATAGCCAAGGGAATAGGCGGTCGAGCTAATCGCGCCGTATAAAAGCATGCCAAGATAAAACAGCAGAAACAGCACGGTAAAGGCGTCAAACCAGGCCCGTTGCCGGACCGACCAGCCGCCATAGAACAAATCCATCCGCACGTTCGATCCAAGCTGAATCGAATAGGGCCCGCCAAGCACGTAATAGGCGACCATCACGAATTGTGCGGTCTCAAGCGTCCAGTGCGACGGCGTGAAAAACGCCTTGGAAAACGACGACCAGAGCAACACCCCGATCAGCGCAAAGATCAGATACATCGCAAAGCGCCCGATAAAACGGTTCATCGCGTCAATCGCGCGGATATAGGACAGGATAAATCTAGGCATGCGTCCCTCCGCGGGCTTGTTGATCAAGCGTTGCCATCGCCGGGCGCAAGAGCGTCAAAAGCTCGTCGATCATTGCGTGTTGCGCCTCTGTGCCGATCAAAAGATCGTTGCGGATTTCGATCATCACATTCGCCAGGCCCTGCGCAATTCCGTGCAGCTTGAGCGAATGGGTCACGCCATCCTCTGGCCCATAAGGATCGTTGCGCCGGGTCACACGGGTGGGCAATCGGTGGGCCTCGCTCAGCATCGCATCGGCAAGGCGGCTGTCGCTGTCGTGCAAAATCCCGATCTCGCAATCACGCGGCTTGCCGTAGTAAAGCGGCGTAAAGCTGTGGATGGTGATCAGATGCGTGACAAGACCGGCCGCCTTGCGCGTGGCGGTCAGGGCGCTGACGGCATCACAAAACGGGGTATAGACGGCGCCCACACGCTCACGTCGGGCGGCCTCGCTCAGATCGCGATTGCCGGGCACCTCGATCACTTCGGATCGCTCGGGCATGGCGCTTGGAGCCTCGGGCGGGCGGTTACAGTCGTAGACCAGCCGCGACACGGTCGAGGCGATCAGCGGCGCATCAAGCGCGCGCATCAGGCCAAGCGCCACATCGCGCGCGCCCGGATCCCAGGCCGCATGGCTTGTCTGGTCGCTCTCCTTAAGGCCAAGGCCGTGATAACGCGCGGGAATATGGTTTGAGGCATGTTCGCACAGGATCAGGGCCGCACCGCGACCTTGTGGGTTCAATACCTCAACAGCGTCAGAATCATCCCTTTCCGGATTGGCTTGCATTTTGTCCCCACTGGCATTTGTAAAGATGTTTTCACGAGGCAATATTTATGTCAATATGTTTTCAGCCTCGCTGCGGTGATTGTCTTGCCGCGCCGCGCTATGATGAACAACCTGCCTCAAAGGACGGCATCCAAAACAGGATTTGTGATGTGACCACGACACCGGCCCAGCCCACAGCCACGGTGCGCGAACTGATCCGTGATCATTACAGCGCGCTCACCCAATCCGAACGTAAATTTGCGCAGGCCTTGCTTGACAGCTATCCGGCGGCGGGGCTGGCCTCGATCACTATCGTGGCGGCGAATGTGGGGGTTTCGACCCCGACCGTGGCGCGGATGGTGCAAAAGCTGGGCTTCAAGGGCTATCCGCAATTTCATCAGGCCTTGCTGAAAGAGCTTGAGGCCAAGGTTTCGGGGCCCACCCAACGCCGTGCCAATTGGGCAAGCGAGGCGCCGGCCACGCATCACCTCAACCGGTTTGCCCAGGCGGTGACCCAGAACATCGAACAGACCTTTGCCAATATCGACAGCGACCGCTTTGATCGGGCGGCGCGCGATCTCGCCGATACATCGGGGCGGCTTTACGTGGTGGGCGGGCGCATCACGCGGGCGCTTGCCGATTATGCATTCACCCATTTTCAGGCGGTGCGCGAGCGGGTTACCCATATGACGGCCTCATCGGCGACATGGCCGCACTATGTGCTCGATATGGCCGAGGGCGACACGCTTTTGATGTTCGATATCCGGCGCTATGAAACCAACCTCTTGCGGCTGGCCGAGCTTGCGACGGCGCGCGGTGTGCGGGTTATCCTGATCACCGATCAATGGGTCAGCCCGATTGCCGATCTGGCGCGCCATACCTTCAATTGCTGGGTCGAAATCCCCTCGGCGTGGGATTCGAATGTTTCGACGATGATGTTGCTTGAGGCGTTGATCGCCGCCGCTCAGGAAGAACGCTGGCCCGCCACGCGTGAGCGTTACGAACGACTTGACGAGCTGTTCAACGCGACCCGCCTGTTTCAGAAATAACCGCCAGACCGGCCTGCATATCCGCCTGAAGCGCGGTCACATGGCCCGCCAGATGCGCACAAAACGCCGCCGCGATCACCGATTGCGGGCTGTGCGCGGGCGTCAGGATCGACACTTTGCTGGTGATTTTTGGCGCAAAGCGGCGAAACCGGATCGTGCCCGCGCTATTGCTTTGAAGATGGGTGTGGGCGGTGATCATATCGCAGATCATGGCGCATAACCCGGCCTCGACAAAACGAAGGCCGGGCAGGAATGTTTGCAACTCGAACCGGCGCTGAAAGGTGCAATCGGCCGCCTCGAAGGCGCGACAGGTCTGGGCATAGGTGGTGTGCTCGGCAAACAACGTGGCGAGCGCGGTGCCATCAAGATCGCGCGGTGTGATGCGCTCGCGGGTGGCCAGAGAATCGCCCGCAGGCAGGGCACAGACGCATTCCATGTCGAAATCCTGTTGCCTGATCGAGGCGCGCGGCATCGGCGCCTCGGCAAAGCCCACATCGAATTGCTGCGAGGCGATCAGATCTTCGATCACGGTCGACGAGCGCATCATCAGCGACACCTCGATCCCCGGCTTGTCACGCAGGAAATCGGTCAGGACCATCGGCATGAAAAACCCCGACGCCGCCGGATGACAGGCAATCCGCAACCGCCCCGCCGAGAGATTGCCGATGCCCGCCAAAGTGCGTTTGGTCTGATCGAGCCGATTAAGAATATCCTCGCATTCCTCAAGAAAAAACTGCGCCTCGGGCGTCGGGGTAAGTTTGCCATGCTCGCGCAGGAACAAGGCAAAGCCCAACTCATCCTCAAGCCCGGCAATCATGGAACTGACGGCGGGTTGCGTGCGCCCCAGTGTGCGCGCCGCGCCGCTGATTGACCCCGAACGGATCACCTCGCGGAAGGTATGAAGCTGGCGAAAAGTGAGGTTCATGGCCGGGGTATAAGCATAATCTATGGATTGAACGTTTTTTCCAATTTGATTTTATATGCCGCCGGGCGTCAAGCTATTGCTGAATGACCAGTCGAGTCGTCGGGGGAATTATGGACAGGTTTTCGAAATATCTGCTGACCGCATTGATCTGCGTGGTGGCCCTTGGCCAGTTCGTGCAGGTGATCACGCGCTATGTGCTGCAAATTCCGGTGATGGGGCTTGAGGAAACCATGCTTTATCCGACGCTTTGGCTTTATATTCTGGGCGCGGTCAATGCCTCGCGTGAAAACACCCATATCCGCGCCAATGTTCTGGAAATATTCGTCAAGACGGCTCGCGGCCATACCATTCTGGCGATTGTCGGCGAGATCATAAGCCTTGTTGTCGGGCTTTGGTTGCTAAGCTGGGCCTGGGATTACACGCGCTATGCCTGGCGGGTCTGGCGCGAAAGCCCGACGCTTTATATTCCGACGTTTTATTCCGACGTGGCGCTGTTTGTCGGGCTGGCGCTGATGATGGTCTATACCGCTTGGCACCTTCTGACCCATATCCGCGCATTGACCAAAGGATCGGCCCAATGATCGAAGTTGCTCTTCTGGCCATCGCCGTTCTGGTGCTGTTCCTGACGCTTGGCGTGCCGCTGCCCTATTGTTTTGGCGGCGCGTTGATGGTGATGTATTTCATCGGCGACGTGACCATGAAGGGCAATATGCTCTGGGGGTTTCAGCAGCTTAGCAACCCGGTCCTGCTTGCCATCCCGCTGTTTGTTCTTGCCGGTACGATCATGTCCGAAAGCGGCATTGCGGCCTCTTTGCTGCGCTTCGTGAGCGCCTTTATCGGTCATGTTCGCGGCGGGCTTGGCGTGGTGGCGGCAGTGTCTTGCGCGGTGATCGGTGCGATTTCCGGCTCTGGTCTGACCGGGATCGCGGCAATCGGGCCGCTGCTCATTCCCGAGATGGAAAAGCGCGGCTATCCGCGTGAATATGCGACCGCCCTGATCGCCAATTCGTCGATCCTCGGCCTGTTGATCCCGCCATCGGTGACAATGATCGTCTATGGCTGGGTCACCGATACCTCTATCCTCGCCTGCTTTCTGGCGACGCTTGGGCCGGGTCTTTTGATCATGTTCAATTTCTCGGTCGTGAATCTCTGGATGAGCCGCAAGTTCAACCTGATCCTGGACGACAAGCCGAGTTTTTCCGAGCTGAGCACACAGGTGGCGCAACGCGGCTTTCACGCCTTTCCGGCGCTTTTGATGCCGGTGATCATTCTTGGCGGCATCTATGGCGGCATCATGACCCCGACCGAGGCCGCCGCCGTGTCGGTGATCTATGCGGTGCCGGTGGGGTTTCTGATCTACAAGGGTCTGCGTTGGGAGAATTTCCTGAGTGCGGGTCAGGAGGCCGCGACCGCCGTGGGCGCGATCATGCTGATGATCCTGTTCTCGATGATCCTGAGCCAGATTTTCGTGATGGAGGCGATCCCGCAGGCGCTTGTCAGCTCGATCTTTTCGCTGACCGACGACAAGGTTCTGTTGCTGATCCTGATCAACATCCTGCTGTTTCTGGTCGGCATGGTGGTCAATGACGTCACCGCCATCATCCTGATCGCGCCGCTTTTGTTGCCGCTGATGAATGCGATTGGCGTAAGCCCGGTACAGTTCGCCGCGATCATGGGCGTCAATACCGCCATGGGCGGGGTCACGCCGCCCTATGCCTCGATTCTCTATCTGGGGGCGCGGATCGGCAAGGTCAAGGTGACCAAGGTGATCCCGCCTGCCATGCTCTTGATCGTGACGGGCTATGTGCCGGTTGTTTTCCTGACCTCGCTTTGGCCGGACCTGTCGCTCTACCTGCCGCGACTGTTTGGCTATGCCCCGTAATCACAAAAAACCCTGAACACCCAACAAGGAGAAACTGAAATGAAACACTTTATGCTTGGCACGGCGACCGCCGCCCTTCTGGCCCTTGGCAGCATCGCCTCGGCGGCCGACCTCAAGATGAGCCACGTGCGCCCGCAGGACACCACCATCGACGTCGAGTTGCGCGCATTTGCCGATAAGGTCGCTGCGGCCACCGGCGGTGACGTCAAGATCAGCCTGTTCCCGGCCTCGGCGCTTGGCGATTATACCTCGGTGCAGGAACGCATCAGCGTCGGCGCCATCGACATGGCCACCCAGCCCGCCGCAACGGCGGCTGATCGCAAGATGCAGATCAGTTCTTTTCCGTTTCTGGCCGCCAACTGGGCGCAGGCGCGTGAGATTTACGGCCCCGGCGGCGTTGTGCGCAACGTCATGGGCGAGCTTTATGCCAAGCAGGACATCACCATGCTGGCGGCCTATCCGGTCTATTTCGGCGGTATTGCCCTAAACACCGACGCGGTGCATCCCGGTGATCCCTCGCCCAATGGCATCAAGGTGCGCGTGCCCGGCATCAAGTCGTTCCAGCTGACCGGTGAGGCGCTTGGCTATATCCCCTCGCCGATCCCGTTCTCCGAGGCCTTCACCGCCATTCAGACCGGCGTTGTCGATGGCGTTATCGGGTCGGGCGCCGAAGGCTATTACGCCTCGTTTCGCGATGTGACCAAGACCTATATCCCCGCCAATACCCATTTCGAGGTCTGGTATATGATCATCTCGAACGAAAGCCTGGCCGAGCTTGACGCCGAGGATCAGGCCGCGCTCAAGGCCGAGGCCGAAGCGTTCGAGGCGACCCGCTGGACCGTGGCCGAGGCCGATCAGGGCAAGAACGAACAGCGCCTTGCCGATGATCTTGGCACCACTGTGGTCGAACTGTCCGATGAACAGCTTGCCGCCATGGCCGCCAAGGTGCGTGCCGATGTCTGGCCGGTTGTGCTTGAGGATGTCGGCGTTGAATGGGGTCAGGGCATTCTTGATCAAATCGGCAAGTAAGGCCGCTGTCACGACAGTAAAACAGAGCTATCCGGGGGATTTCCCCCGGACCACCCCCCGAGCCAAAGGACATGGGTATGGAGGCGGATTATACCATCATCGGCGGCGGCGTTGTCGGCCTGTCGGTGGCCTGGGGCCTTTTGAACAAGGGCCGCCGGGTGATCGTGCTCGATGGCGATGACGGATCGTTTCGCGCCAGCCGGGGTAACTTCGGCCTTGTCTGGGTGCAATCCAAAGGCATGGCACAACCCCGCTACGCCCGCTGGTCACAGACCTCTGCCGCCGCATGGCGCGGGTTTGCCGACACGCTTGGCGATGCGACCGGGCGCGATGTCGGGCTGGAACAGAACGGCGGTTATGACCTGCATTTCTCGGAAGAGACCCTTGCGGCGCGGGTCAGGGATTACGAGGGCCTCAAGTCCAAACTTGGCGGCGATTACCCCTACGAGGTGCTGGGTCATAACGCCCTGCGCAAGGAAGAACCGGCCATTGGCCCCAAGGTGGTCGGCGCGATCCTGCATCATCAGGACGGGCATGCAAATCCGCTGCGCCTTTTGAAGGCGTTGGCCGATGACGTGCGCCGCCGGGGCGGGCAGGTTCTGACTGGCAAGATGGTCACCGATGTGACCAAGGCCGATATTTTTACCGTAACCAGCGCCGATGGCACGGTGGTAAAATCCGCCAAGGTGATCCTCTCCGCCGGGCTTGGCGCGATGACGCTTGGCCCCAAACTTGGGTTTATCGCGCCGATCCGGGCACAGCGCGGGCAGGTTCTGATCACCGAAAAACTTCCCAAACTGATCAACCGCCCCTCGCTTGTCGCGCGGCAGGTCGATGAGGGCGGTATTCAGATTGGCGCCACCAATGAAGAGGTCGGCCTTGATGACCGCGTGACGCAGCCGGGCCTGTCGGGCCTTGCCGCCGAAGCGATTGCCGCCTTTCCCGCCCTTGCGCGCGCCCAGCTTGTGCGCAGCTGGGGGGCGCTTCGGGTGCTGTCGCCGGATGGTTTGCCGATTTATCAGCAAAGTGAAGCCATGCCGGGGGCGTATCTTGTCACCTGTCATAGCGGCATCACCCTTGCCGCAGCACATGCGACGCTTTTGCCGGAATGGCTTGAGGGCACCGACAAGGCTCCTGATCTGGAGGTGTTCAGTGAACAACGCTTTGCCGTTTGAGGATCTTGGCGAGGGCCGCGCGCGTGTTGCGGTGAGCTTTGCCGGACAAGAGTTGCGCTTGCCTGAGGGGGCCAACCTTGCTGCCGCGTTGCTGACCGCCGGGATCACGACCTTTCGCCATACGCCTGCGTCTGGTGCGCCGCGCGGCCCGTTTTGCATGATGGGGGCCTGTTTCGACTGTCTTGTCGAGGTCGATGGCGTGACCCGTCAGGCCTGCATGATGGAGGTCAGGGACGGGCTTGTTCTGGACATGCCGCAAGCGGGGGAAAGATGATGGCGCGGGTCGATCTTGCGATTATCGGGGCTGGTCCTGCGGGCATGGCGGCGGCGCAATTTGCGGCGGGCAAGGGGCTTTCGGTTTGCATTCTGGATGAACAGCCACGCGCCGGCGGACAGATTTACCGCGATGTTGACCGGGTTGCGCCCCTGCGCGGTGACCTTCTGGGCAAGGATTACATCGAAGGGCGTGCCCTGACCGCCGGGCTTGGCGCGCCGGGGATCACCCATCTGGCGGGGGCCGTGGTCTGGGCCATCGAAGAGGGCCCGCGCCTTGCCTACACACAGGATGGCAAGGGCGCCGTGATTGACGCGCGTCACGTGTTGCTGGCCACTGGCGCGCTTGAGCGACCGATGCCTCTGCCGGGTTGGACCTTGCCGGGGGTGATGACGGCGGGCGCCGGGCAGATCCTGCTCAAGCAATCGGGGGTCATGGCGCGGCGCGCAGTGCTGGTCGGCTCTGGCCCTCTGCTTTATCTGATCGCGGCCCAGATGGTGCGTGCGGGCACGCCGCCGCTGGCCATGGTCGAGACCCAGACACGCGGCGATTTCATAGGCGCGCTCAAGCACCTTGGCGGGGCGCTGCGCGGCTGGCGCTATCTGCTCAAGGGGCTTGGGTTGCTCAACGAAATCCGCCGCGCCGGGGTGGTGCGCCATACGGGGGCGCATGGCATTGCGATCACCGGCGAGGGGCGTGCCGAGGCGGTCAAATTTACCGCCAAGGGCAGGGCGCATCGCATCGGTTGCGACACAGTTTTCCTGCATCACGGAGTGGTGCCCAATACCCAGGCTGCGCGATCTGTCGGGGTGGCGCATTGCTGGAACGCGCAACAACAGTGTTTCGTGCCAGAGCTTGATGGCTGGGGCGCCACATCGGTCGCATATCTGCATATCGCGGGGGATGGCGCGGGGATCGGCGGCGCAAAGGTGGCGGCGCTTGCCGGGCGTCTGGCGGCGCTCGATATTGCCGCTCGTCTTGAGGCGATCGACGCGACTGTGCGCGATTCCGAAGGCGCGCCATTGCGCCGTGCGACGCTATCCGAGCTTGCGGCGCGCCCGTTTCTTGATACCGCCTATCCGCCTTTGGCAGAGGCGCTTGCCCCCGCCGACAAGACGATCATATGTCGCTGTGAAGAGGTGACGGCGGGGGATATTCGCGGCTATGCAAGGCTTGGCTGTATCGGCCCGAACCAGGCCAAAGCCTTTGGTCGCGCCGGCATGGGCCCCTGTCAGGGGCGTTATTGCGGGCTAAGCGTGACGCAGATCTTGGCCGAGGAAAATAGCCAGAGCCACGACGCAACCGGCCATTACCGCATTCGTCCGCCGCTCAAGCCGGTGACGCTTGGCGAATTGGCGGCGATGGACGATGCACCGGAGGCGGCAGAATAACCTAGCTGGTCGCGTCAACCGATTGCCCGGCAATCAGATGGGTGATCTCTGCCGCCGCCTGCGCCACCGCCGCGCCGAACTCGGCGATCTGGGCGTCGGAAAACCGACTGCTGGGGCCCGAGATCGAGACCCCGGCACAAGGCTCGCCCTGGTCATTGAAAATCGCGCTGCCGATGCAGGACATGCCGTCGTAGCGCTCATTGCGATCAAACGACCAGCCCCGCGCGCGGGTTTTTGCCAGATCGTCAAACAGCGCCTTTGGGGTGACATGGGTCTGCTCGGTAAACCCCTTTAGGCCCGCGCCCTTGAGCAAGGTCAAAAGCCGATCCTCGGGCAGGGCGGCCATAATCGCCTTGCCGGTGCCCGAGGCATGCATTGGCGTGCGCGATCCGGGCGGAAAGAACGCGCGGATCGGGTTCTGGGTCTCGACCTGGCCGATAAACACCACCTCAGCGCCGTCGCGTACCGCAAGATTGGCGGTTTCGCCGGTCTGTTCCATCAGGCGGCGCATCACCGGGCGCCCGACATCCGACAGGTTGGTGCGCTTGAGAAAGGCAACGCCGGTGCGATAGGCCTCGATGCCGATGCTCCAATCCTGACGCTCGTCGTCAAAGCGCACGAAATCGCGCTTTTGCAGGGTGGTCAGAATGCGGTGCGTGGTGGCGGTCGGAATACCAAGCGCCAGCGACAGATCGGTCAGCGTCGCGCGGTCCTCGCGCGCAACGGCAACCAGCACGCTGAGCGCGCGATCCAGCGATTGCATGGTTCCGGCCGAGCTTTCGCCAAACTGGGATTTGGGGCGACCTCGGGCGCGCTTGGGGGGCGTCATGGGGCGCTTTCCTTTCTGTAGACATTTGCATGCAATTAAAAAATATTTTCATTAATAATAATAGGGGAAATATGAAAAAAGAAAAATAACAGTAAAACAAAAGATTACGTATTTTATTCTAATAATGAAAAATGCTTTCAAGAAAATTGCAAGAAATCAATTCCTGCGGCAGTATAGGTCATCACCGAAAAAGGATGACGGCTATGTCAGATCAAAATCCAGTCTTTATTCCGGGCCCCACGAACATGCCCGACCGCTTGCGCCGTGCGATGCAGGTGCAGACCCAGGATCACCGCTCGCCCGCGTTTGTCGAGACGCTGACGCCTGTGCTTGAAGGCTGCAAAGCGGTCTTTCGCACGACAACCGGCACCATCATCACCTTTCCCGCCAGCGGCACCGGCGGCTGGGAGGCGGCGATTTCCAACACGCTCAGCCCCGGCGATACGGTTCTTGTGGCGCGCTATGGCATGTTCAGCCATCGCTGGATTGATATGTGCCAACGGCACGGGTTGAACGTGCAAATCATCGAATGCCCCTGGGGGAGCGGTGCGCCCGCCGACAAGTTTCAGGAGGCGCTGAGCGCCGATACCGATCACGCCATCAAGGCGGTTCTGGTCACCCATAACGAGACCGCAACCGGCGTGACATCCGATATTGCCGCCGTGCGCCGCGCGATGAACACCGCCAACCACCCGGCGATGATGTTCGTCGATTGCGTCAGCTCGCTTGGCTCGATGGAATTCCGCATGGATGACTGGGGCGTCGATATCGCGGTATCGGGCTCGCAAAAGGGGTTCATGCTGGCCACCGGCATGGCAATCCTTGCCGTCAGCCCCAAGGCGATTGCTGCGATGGACACCGCCAAACTGCCGCGCACCTTCTTTGATTTCCGCGACATGATGAGCGCCAATGCAGGCGGCGGATACCCCTATACGCCGCCGTTGCAGTTGATCTATGGCATGGCTGAAAGCCTCAAGATGCTGTTCGAGGAAGGGCTTGAAAATGTCTATGCCCGCCATCACCGTCTGGCGACCGGCGTGCGCCGTGCGGTTGATGCCTGGGGGCTCAAACTGGTGGCGCAAAGCCCTGAGCTTTACTCTGATACGGTCAGCGCGGTGTTCGTGCCCGAGGGCTTTGACAGCAATGCCCTGATCGAGCATGTTTTTGCCACCTATGGTGTCAGCTTTGGCATCGGTATGGGCGAGATGAACGGCCGGGCGTTTCGGATCGGCCATCTTGGAAGCCTGACCGACACGATGGTTCTGTCGGGTCTTGCAACCATTGAAATGGCGATGGCCGATCTAGGTTACCCCGTTAAGCTTGGCAGTGGGGTTGTCGCCGCGCAGGAGTATTTCCGCGCCACCACCAAACCCGCCCTGGCCAAGGCCGCCTGAAGGAGAGACCGGAATGCTTGATATCAAAACGGCCAGCCAATTGACGATCGACGACATGCTGGCGGCGCGCGAGCGGATCGCGCCCTATGTTCACCGCACGCCGGTTCTGACCTCGTCTTATCTCAATGATCTGACCGGCGCAGAGCTGTTCTTCAAATGCGAGAACTTTCAAAAGGCCGGGGCCTTCAAGGTGCGCGGCGCGTCGAACGCGGTCTTTGGTCTTAGCGACGAGATGGCCAAACGCGGCGTCGCCACCCATAGTTCGGGCAATCACGCGCTCAGCCTGAGCTATGCCGCCGGGCGTCGTGGCATCCCGTGCCATGTGGTGATGCCACGCACCGCGCCCGAGGCGAAAAAGGCGGCGGTGCGGGGCTATGGCGGTATCATCACCGAATGCGAGCCCTCGACCACAAGCCGCGAAGAGGTGTTTGCCCGCGTGCAGGCCGAAACCGGCGCCGAGTTCGTGCACCCCTATAACGATGTGCGGGTGATCGCGGGGCAGGCGACCTGTTCGGCGGAACTTCTGGAACAGACCGAGGGCCTAGACGCGGTGGTCGCGCCGATTGGCGGCGGTGGCATGGTGTCGGGCACCTGTCTGACGCTGTCGAACCTCGCGCCGGGCGTGAGAATCTATGCCGCAGAGCCCGAACAGGCCGATGACGCCTATCGCAGCTTCAAGGCCGGTCATATCATCGCCGATGATGCGCCGCTGACGGTGGCCGATGGGCTCAAGGTGCCGCTCAAGGAAAACACCTGGCATTTCGTGTCCCATGACGTGACCGATATCCTGACCGCGAGTGAGCAGGAAATCATCGACGCGATGAAGCTGACCTGGCAGCGCATGAAGATCGTGATCGAGGCAAGCTGCGCCGTGCCGCTGGCCACGATCCTGAAGAACCGCGAGACCTTTGCCGGCAAACGTGTCGGCGTGATTATCACCGGTGGCAATGTCGATCTCGACACGCTTCCCTGGATCAAGTGAGGATACTGAAATGAACAAGCCTGTGACATTTGACGATCTCGAAGTCGGCTATGACGTCCCCGCCCTGCCGGGCATGGACGAGGCCGATATCCAGACCCCCTGCCTTGTGCTGGATCTGGACGCGCTTGAGCGCAATATCAAGAAAATGGGCGATTTCGCCAAATCCCACGGCATGCGCCACCGGGTGCATGGCAAGATGCACAAATCGGTCGATGTGGCCCTGTTGCAGGAACGCCTCGGCGGGTCTTGCGGGGTCTGCTGTCAGAAGGTGTCAGAGGCCGAGGTGTTCGCCCGTGGCGGCATCAAGGATGTGCTGGTCTCCAACCAGGTGACGCAGCCCGAAAAGATCGACCGGCTTGCCCGCATGCCCAAACTGGGCGCGCGCACCATTTGCTGTGTCGATGATCTCGACAATGTCGCCGACCTTTCGGCGGCGGCGCAAAAGCATGGCACGCAAATCGAATGCCTTGTCGAGATCGACGTTGGCGCGGGGCGCTGTGGCGTGCAATGCGGGCAGCCAGTGGTTGAGCTTGCCAAGGCGATCGAGGCCGCGCCGGGCCTGAAATATGCCGGCATCCAAGCCTATCAGGGCGCGATGCAGCATATGGACAGCTACGAGGATCGCAAAGCCAAGACCGATATCGCCATTCAGCAAGTGTCCGATACGCTTGACCTTCTAAAGGCCGAAGGAATCGAGAGCGATATCGTTGGCGGCGGCGGCACCGGGTCGTATTACTTCGAGAGCGCTTCGAATGTGTTCAACGAATTGCAATGCGGGTCCTATGCCTTCATGGATGCCGATTACGGTCGTATCCTCGACAAAGACGGCAACCGGATTGACCGTGGCGAGTGGGAAAATGCGTTGTTCATCCTGACCTCTGTCATGAGCCATGCCAAACCCGACAAGGCGATCGTCGATGCCGGTCTCAAGGCACAGTCGGTCGATAGCGGCCTGCCGACGATCTATGGCCGGACGGACGTGGAATATGTCAAATGCTCTGACGAGCATGGCGTTGTCGCCGACCCCAAGGGCGTGCTCAAGGTCAATGACAAGCTCAAGCTGGTGCCGGGTCACTGCGATCCGACCTGCAACGTGCATGACTGGTATGTCGGTGTGCGGGGTGGCAAGGTTGAAACCCTCTGGCCGGTCTCGGCGCGCGGCAAGGCGTATTAAGCCACCCATACCGGACAATAAGGGCGGCCCGCTTGGTGTGGGCCGCCTCTTTCAAACCTGAATACTGTGGGAGAAGAACCAGATGAGCGCCAATACCGATGACGGGCTGCTGATTGTCAACGAAGAGATTTGCGAACAGGTCATTCGCCGGCCCGATGCCTTTTCGGCCGTCGAGGCCGTGTTCGGCGCCATGGCGCGCGGTGATGCCTATAACTTTCCGGTGGTCCGCGAGGCGATTGGCCATGCCGATGCGTTGTACGGCTTCAAGTCGGGCTTTGATCGCGCGGGCATGGTTCTTGGCGTCAAGGCGGGCGGCTATTGGCCGGGCAATATGGCCAAGGGGCTGACCAATCATCAATCGACGGTCTGTCTGTTTGATCCCGACACCGGGCGATTGACGGCACTTGTGGGTGGCAATTACCTGACGGCGTTGCGCACGGCGGCCTCCTCTGCGGTGTCGATCGCCCATTTGGCGCGCAAGGATGCGAAGGTTTTGGGCATGGTTGGCGCCGGCCATCAATCGACCTTTCAGTTGCGCGCCGCTGTTGAGCAGCGCGATTTTGACAAAGTCGTCGCCTGGAACCCGCATCCCGACATGCTGCCGCGTCTGGCAGCGGTCGCCGAAGAGCTTAGCCTTGCCTTCGAGGCGGTCACACCCGAGGGCCTTGGCGCGCAGGCCGATGTGATCATCACAATCACAAGCGCGTTTGAGCCGCTGATCATGGCCGATTGGGTCAAGCCGGGCACGCACATCGCCTGTATGGGGACCGATACCAAAGGCAAGCAGGAGGTCGATCCGGCGCTGTTCAAATCGGCCACGGTCTTTGCCGATGAGATCGCGCAATCCATCACCATCGGCGAGGCCCAGCATGCGGTGGCCAGCGGCCTTATCGGCGAGGGTGACCTGACGGCGATTGGCGAGGTGATCAACGCCACCCATCCGGGCCGCAGCAGCGATGACGAGATCACGCTTTTTGACGGCACGGGCGTCGGCCTACAGGATCTGGCGGTGGCCTCGGTCGCGGCGCGGCTTGCGCGCGAACAGGGGTTGGTCACTCCGGTCGCGCTTTGACGGTCAGGGGGGCGCTGTGCCGCCCCCCTGTGCCGGTCCCGTGGCCAGCTCAAACACGCGCAGGCTGTCGCGGAAGATTTCCATGAATTCCAGCGTGATCATCGAGGGATGCTTGTGCAACGGGCGCACCAATGCCAGACGGTGCGGCACTGCGGGCGCAAAGGCACGAAACGCCAGTCCGCGCCCGGCGTAACCGGCGGCATCCAGCTCGCTGATGATCGACAGGCCGACACGGCGCAAAACCAGCTCGCAGGCGGCGGTGAACTGTCGCGTCTCGACAATCGAATTTATCTCGACCCCCTCAGACAGGAACACCTCGTTCAACTCGCGGAAAAAGGCGGAATCGCGTCGGGTGTGGATAAGCCGCTGATCGGCAAGATCGGCGGGGGTGATCACCTCGCGCGCCAAAAGCGGATGATCCTCGGGCATCACGCAGACCGAGCGGACCGATATCGTTTCGCTGGTGACCGCCGGATGAGCATCAAAACTGTCGGTGATGGCGAAATCATATTGCTCGCCGACGATCCATTCCAGAATGCGTTCGGGGCGGTCGGGCTCTATTGTAGCGGTAACGCCGGGGCGCTCTGCCAGAAACCGCGCCAGAACCCCGGGCAGATGGCTTGTGGCAAAGCCCGGCAGGCAGGCAATGCGCAGATGCCCGGCCTTGCGGTCGTTCAAATGGCGGCTCACCTCGCCGATATGATCAAGCATTTCAAGAAGCCGGTGAATATCGGGCAGCAAAAACCGCGCCTCTTGCGTCGGGATAAGGCGCCCGTTGCGACGGTCAAATAGCTGAAAGCCGACCTCGGAGGCAAGATCGGACAGCAGACGGCTGACGGCAGGTTGCGAGATGCCCAGCCCTTCGGCGGCGCGGGTCATTGACCCGGTCTCGGCAACGCATTCAAGCGCTTCCAGCTGTCTGAGGCGCAGGCGGGCGGGCATAGGCGACCTTTCCCTGTCTCGGGAAAGTATATGACAATAATATGATATTATAAATAGGCAAGAAAAAGCTGTATTGTATTATGCTTGTTTCCGTGTAGCGTATTCCCTATTCGAACACCGCGGCGGACGGCACAGCGCGGTCCGCCATGTCACCTGGGAGGAAAACATGCAAAAGACTGCCTTTGGCGCATTGCTCGCCGGAACCACGATGTTGTCGCCAATGGCGGCGATGGCCGAGACCGAGATTGAATTCTGGCATGCCTTCACCGGGCGCCTGGGCGAATTGGTCGCCGCGCAGGTCGAGAGCTTTAACAACGGCCAAAGCGATTATACCGTAGTGGCCACCCATAAGGGCAACTATTCGGAAACCCTGAACGCCGGCATCGCCGCCTTTCGCGCCGGTGAACAGCCGCAGATCCTGATGGTGTTCGAGGTCGGCACCGCCACGATGATGGCGGCCGAGGGGGCGATCAAGCCGGTCTATCAGGTGATGTCCGAGACCGATGCCGAGTTTGACCAGGATGCCTTTATCGGCGCGGTCAAAGGCTATTATACCACCGCGAACGGGGAAATGCTGTCGCTGCCGTTCAACTCATCCACGCCGGTTCTCTGGGTCAATCGCGACGCGCTGGATGGTGCAGGCATCGACCCCGATACCGACCTTTCCACCTGGCAGAATGTCGATGCGGTGCTGGACAAGCTGAAAGACGCGGGCCACGACTGCCCGCTGACCACCGCCTGGCAGAGCTGGATTCACCTTGAAAACCTTTCGGCCTATCATGACGTGCCTTTCGCCACCAAGGATAACGGCTTTGCCGGGCTCGATACCGAGCTTGCCCTGAACGGGCCGGTTCAGGTTCAGCATATCTCGCAGATGGGCGAATGGGCCGATGAGGGCAAATTCATCTATGCTGGTCGCCGCAACGAGGGCGGCGCCAATTTCCGCGCTGGCGAATGCGCGCTCTTTACCGAAAGCTCTGCCGGATATGCCGGGATCAAAGCCGAGGCGCAGTTTGACTTCGACGTGCGTCCCTTGCCCTATTGGGAGGGCGTCAAAGGCGCGCCGCAGAACACTATCATCGGCGGGGCGTCGCTCTGGGTGATGGCGGGCCATGACGCCGAGGAGTATGAGGGCGTCGCGGCGTTCCTGAACTTCCTGTCGTCGGTCGATGTTCAGGCCAAATGGCATCAGGATACCGGATACCTGCCGATCACGATTGCGGCCGGCGAAAAGACCCGCGCCGACGGGTTTTATGACGCCAATCCCGGCACCGATGTGGCGGTGATCCAGATGACCGCGAAACAACCGACGGCGAATTCAAAGGGGCTTCGGCTTGGCTCATTCGACCAGATTCGCGGCATCATCGACGAAGAGCTAGAGGCGGTCTGGTCCGGTGACAAGGACGCCCAGGCGGCGCTTGACAGTGCGGTCACGCGCGGCAATCAGTTGCTGCGCCGGTTCGAGCAGGCCAACCGCTAGGCCGGTTGCGATCGGGCCGGGCGTGTTGCCCCGGCCCGTTTGACCCAAGGGGCAGATCATGGAAAAACGCGTCACCTTCAAAGGCTGGCTTTTGCCGCTCTGCCTGATTGCGCCGCAGGTGGTCATCTCGGCGGTGTTTTTCTTTTACCCGGCGGGGCAGGCGGTGTGGCAATCGCTTTTCATCCCCGACCCGTTCGGCCTGTCGTCGCGGTTCGTGGGGCTTGGCAATTTCGAATACCTTCTGGGCGATCCCTATTATCGAAGTGCATTTGTGACCACGGCGATCTTTTCGACGCTGGTCACGCTGACGGCCATGGTGCCGGCGCTGTTTCTGGCGGTGCTGGCGGATCGGTTGGTGAAATCGGCGGGGGTCTATCGCACGCTGTTGATCTGGCCCTATGCGGTGGCCCCGGCGGTGGCGGGGGTGCTCTGGCTGTTCATGTTCAACACCCGCGTCGGCGTGGTGGCCTGGTATCTCGGGCAATTGGGTTATGACTGGAATCATGTGTTGAACCAGGGCGAGGCGATGGGCCTTGTGGTCGTCGCCTCAAGCTGGGGGCGGATCAGCTATAACTTTTTGTTCTTCTTTGCAGCGCTTCAGGCGGTGCCGCGTTCGATCATCGAGGCGGCGGCAATTGACGGCGCGCGGTTCTGGCGCCGGTTCTTTACCATCGTCCTGCCGCTGTTGTCGCCAACGACGTTTTTCCTCTTGGTGGTCAACGTGGTCTATGCGTTTTTCGAGACCTTCGGCGTCATTCACACCATCACCAGCGGCGGGCCGCAACAAGCGACCACGATCCTTGTCTACAAGGTGTTCTCCGACGGCTTTGTCGGTCAGGATCTGGGATCGTCTGCCGCGCAATCGGTGATCTTGCTGGTGGTTGTCGGGTTGCTGACCGTGGTACAGTTCAAATACATCGAAAAGCGGGTGCATTACTGATGGCGCGCGAGATTACAGGCATGGTCGAGCGGCGCGGTGCGGGCCTTTGGCTGACGCATCTGTTGATGATCATTGGGGTGCTGGTGATCTTCTTTCCGATCTGGCTTGCCTTTGTTGCCTCGACCGTGACCCAGCCCGAGATCGTGCAGCCGCCGATGCCGCTCTGGCCCGGCGACAGGTTCGTTGAAAACTACACTGCCGCGCTTTTCTCGGGGGTGAATGTGCCGGTGCTGACGATGCTGGCCAACTCGATGGTGATGGCCATCGGGATCGCGGTGGGCAAGATCATCATCTCGCTTCTCTCGGCTTTTGCGATTGTCTATTTCCGCTTTCCGGCGCGCAACATCTTCTTCTGGCTGATCTTCCTCACCCTCATGCTGCCGGTCGAGGTGCGCATCGTGCCGACCTATGAGGTGATCGCGGGCTTTGGCATGCTCAACAGCTATTCCGGCCTGATCTTTCCGCTGATCGCCTCGGCGACGGCGACCTTTCTGTTCCGGCAATTCTTTCTGACCGTGCCCGATGAACTGGCCGAGGCGGCGCGGGTCGATGGCGCGGGCGCGATGCGGTTTTTCTGGGATATCCTTTTGCCGATGAGCCGCACCAACGTGGCGGCGCTGTTTGTGATCCTGTTTATCTATGGCTGGAATCAATATCTCTGGCCGCTTCTGATCACCACCGATCCGTCGATGAACACCATCGTGATGGGCATCAAGCAGATGTTCCCGTCGGGCGACGATGTGGCCGATTGGCCGGTGATCATGGCCACCTCGATTTTGGCGATGGTGCCGCCGGTGGTGGTGGTCATTTCAATGCAGAAACTGTTTATCCGCGGGCTTGTGGACAGCGAGAAGTAACACAATGGCAACTGTAGACCTCGACAATATCAAGAAACGCTTTGGCGCAACCGAGGTAATCAAGAGCGTCAGCCTAAACGTGCAGGACGGCGAATTTGTCGTGATCGTCGGGCCCTCGGGCTGTGGCAAGTCCACGCTTTTACGGATGGTCGCCGGGCTTGAGACGATCAGCGAGGGTGAATTGCGGATCAATGGCACACGCGCCAATGACCTTGAACCGATGGATCGCGATATTGCCATGGTGTTTCAGAATTACGCGCTCTACCCGCATATGAGCGTGGCGCAGAACATGGGCTATGGGTTGAAGATCGCGGGGCTGCCCAAGCCCGAGATTGCCGCCAAGGTCGCCGAGGCGGCCAGGCTTTTGCAGCTGACCGAATTGCTGGATCGCAAGCCCAAACAGCTTTCGGGCGGGCAACGGCAAAGGGTGGCGATGGGGCGCGCCATCGTACGTGCGCCGTCGGTCTTTCTGTTTGATGAGCCGCTCTCGAATCTTGACGCCAAGCTTCGGGTGCAGATGCGCCTTGAAATCAAGGAGCTGCAATCGAAACTCGGTATCACCTCGCTTTACGTGACCCATGATCAGGTCGAGGCGATGACCATGGCCGACCGGATGATCGTGATGAATGGCGGGGTGGCCGAACAGATCGGCACGCCGCTGGACGTCTATGAGCGCCCCGAGACGCTTTTTGCGGCGCAGTTCATCGGCAGCCCCTCGATGAATGTGATTGCGGCCGAGGCGCGTGAGGGCACCCTGCATTTTGGTGGCGTCACCTTGCCCGCCCCGACAGGGATCACGGGGCCGGTCATGCTCGGGCTGCGCCCCGAGCATCTGTCGCCACATCCTGACGGACCTGTTGAAATGCAGGTGATGCTGGCCGAACCGCTTGGCGCGAACACGCTTTTGCATGGCAAGCTGGCCTCGGGGGCGGGCTTTACCGCAAGCCTGCCGGGCGTTCACCGGGTCATGCCGGGCGAGGCACCGCTGCGGCTGTCGATAGAGCCGCAGAATCTGCATCTTTTCGATGCAGAGACCGGGCGGCGGATTGGTTAATCTGCCTTGGCGTCTTCCGCGGATTCGATCTTTTCGCGCATTGCATCGCTTTCAAACGTCGCCCAAGGCCGGTCTGTGCCAGTGGGCGGCAGATCGCTTGCCTTATGGTTGAGATGCAGATGCGTCTTGGCGATAAAGTTGCCGGTGACCGGCGCGGTCAGGAACAGGAACAGCGTGATCATCAGCTCGTGAAACGAAAAATTCCCGTTGATGAAATGCATGTAGAGCATCGAGGCGACAAGCGCCCCGCCAACCCCAAGGGTCGTGGCCTTGGTCGGCGCATGCAGGCGCATCATCGGGTCTGGCAGCTTGATAAGCCCGAAAGAGCCGACCAGCCCGAAAATGCCGCTGATCACCAGACAGACCGAAACCAGAATTTCTATGATCATTGTCCTGCCCCCTTATTCGATAATGTCGCCACGCAGCATGAAGCGCGTGAAGGACACGGTTGAGATAAAGCCGGTCATGGCAATGATCATCGAGGCTTCGAAATAGACGGTCGTGCCTTCGAGGATGCCAAACAGGGCCAAAAGCGCGATGGCATTCACCACCAACGTATCAAGCGCCAGGATGCGGTCGCCGGGGCCGGGGGCCTGAATGATGCGATAGATGTTCATCAACAGGGCCAGCCCGTAACAGGAAAAGGCAAACAGGAGGGCATATTCGATCATTCGAAAATCTCCTTCAGGCGCCGTTCATAGCGGCTCTTGATGTCGTCGCGCACCGCGTCGGGATCGGGGGCATCGAGGCAATGGACCAAAAGGCTCCGGCCATCCGCCGACAGATCGCTGGACACGGTGCCGGGGGTCATGGTGATCGTGCCCGCCAGCACGGTAATCGCCTCGGGGGTGCGCAGATCAAGCGGGATGCTGATCCAGGCGGGTCTGATATTGGCGTTGGCCTTGAACAGGACGATATAGGCGACCTGCACATTGGCGACGATGATATCCCAGATCACCAGAAGCACATAGCCGATGATGCGCGGCACACTCGTAAGGCGCGGGCTGTTGGGCCAATAGGGCGAGGTGATGACCGGAATGATCAGCCCGAGGATCGTTCCCAACAGAAGATTCCCAAGCGTCAGCTTGTTCACCAGCATCTGCCAGACAACGATCAGCGTCAGGGTTAGCAAGGGATGGGGCAGTATCTTGCGCAGCATCGTTCGCCCTCCGTCAGCGTTGGCCAAGAACGGCGTTGATATAACCGCTCGGGGTGTGAATCTGATCCGCCGTGGCCTCGGTATAATGCGTCACCGGGCCTGCAAAGACCGACAGGGCAATAATCCCCGCCAGCATGGTAAAGCTCGCCACCAGCGGCAGAGCCGGTGTCGGCGTGGCGGCGACTGGTGCGGCATCGGCGTCTTCGGGTACTGGCTCGGGCGTGGTGGTTTTCCAGAAGATAGCGCTGCCGGCCTGGGCAAAGCCCAAAATGCCAATCAGCGAGGTGACCAGGATCACCGACCAGATAAGCCAGACCTCAGGCATGTCGCGCACCGCGTCCATGATCAAGAGCTTGCCGATAAAGCCCGACAGCGGCGGCATCCCGGCGCTTGCAATCGCCGAGGCGAAGAACAGCGCCGCAATGATCCCGTGTTGCGGCATGCGCGGGGCAGGGGTCATTGCGCCACGGGCCTCGCCCCGTTGGGAACGCACCAGATCGACCACCAGAAACAACAGCGCGCCGGCGAATGTCGAGTGGATCATGTAATAGATCGCCGCCGCCGTGGTCTCGGGGCGAAAGCCCGAGATCGCAATCAACAGTGTGCCCATGGATGCAATCGCCGCAAAGGCCGCCAGCCGCCCAAGCCGCCGTGCGCCCAGAATGCCGATCATCCCCACCGCCAGCGTCACCAGCGCCGCGAAAAGGATCAGCGGCGGGATGATATCCGCCGTTGCGTCATGCTCGGGTCCGAAGACAAGCGTGTACATACGCAGGATCGCATAGGCGCCAACCTTGGTCATGATCGCAAACAGCGCCGCCACCGGGGCCGGGGCTTCGGCATAGGTTTCCGGTAACCAGAAATGCAGCGGCAAAAGCGCGGCCTTGATGGCAAAGACCAGCAAGAGCAGCACCGCGCCAACCCGCAACAGGCCACTCTCGCCCACCGGAATTTCCGCCGCCCGCTCGGCCAGATCGGCCATGTTAAGCGTGCCGGTCACCGCATAAAGCGTGCCAAGAGCGAACAGGAACAGGGTAGAGCCGAGCAGGTTGTAGATCACATATTGAACGCCCGCACGAAGCCGCCGCTGCCCGCCGCCATGGATCATCAACCCATATGAGGCAATCAGCAGCACCTCGAAAAACACGAAGAGGTTAAAGGCATCACCCGTCAGGAAGGCGCCGAAAATGCCCATGAGCTGAAACTGGAACAGGGCGTGGAAATTGTTGCCACGCTGATCCCAGCCGCTGCCGATGGCGTAAAGTAACACCACCAATGCAAGTGCCGCCGTGATCAGCACCATCAACGCCGAGAGGCGGTCAAGTACCAGAACGATGCCAAAGGGTGCTGGCCAATTGCCAAGCTCGTAGACCTCGATGCTGCCGGTGGCCGCAACCGCTGTCAGGCCAAGCGCAATAGCCAAAAGCGCGCCACAGCTTGCCAGCGAAAAGATCCGTTGCAATTGCGGGTGAAAGCGCACTGTCAGTGTGATGATAGAGGCCATGACGGCCGGCAGAACAACAGGCGCGATAATCCAGTGGTTCATGCGTCGCCCTCCTGCTCTGCGGGGGTGTCACGCGTGATATTGACCGTATCACTGCGCGACGACAGGTAAGAGCCAAGCGCCATGATCACGATGACCGCTGTCATCCCGAAGGAAATCACAATCGCCGTCAGCACAAGCGCCTGCGGCAGCGGATCGGTATAGGTTTCGACCCCGTCGCGCAGCACCGGCGGTGCATTGACCGCCAGACGCCCGGTCGCGAACAGAAACAGGTTCACCGCATAGCTGAGCAGTGAAATACCTATGATCACCGGAAAACTGCGCAGCCGCAGCATGAGGTAGATCCCTGCCGCGCTGAGCGCGCCAATTGCGCTTGCCAGTAGCATTTCCATGTTACGCGTTCCCCTCGTCCGTGCCGTCTGCATCCGCGCGGGCCGGGTTGATATCCATCGGGAAGATGTTGACCGTCTCACCGGTGCGACGTGCCATGCTCGACAGGCTGTTGAGCGCAAGCATCACGGCGCCGACCACGGTCAGGAACACGCCGGTGTCAAATGCCATCGCAGTGGCCCATTCGAATTTCTCGATCGGCGGAAGGGTGATATACCCATAGGCGCTTGTCAGGAACGGTTTGCCCGCAAGCCATGCGCCAAGGCCGGTCACGCTGGCGACCAGAACCCCGACACCGATGGTGGCGTGATAGGTCACACGCTGGCGCGCCTCGGCCCAGGCAAAGCCCGAGGCCATGTATTGCATCAAGAACGCAATCGCGACGATCAGCCCGGCAATAAATCCGCCGCCCGGTTCGTTGTGGCCGCGCAGAAAGATGAACGCGCCGACCATAAGGGCGATGGGCATCATCACCCGCGTTGCCACCACCATCATAAGGGGGTGACGATCGCCTGCCTCGCGGTATTTTCTCTTGTCCCAATTCGCGAGCCAGCGTCCGCCACGCCCCTTGAGAACGGTATCGGTGAGCGCAAAAATCACCAGTGCGGCAATCCCCAGCACGATGATCTCGCCGTAGGTATCAAAGCCCCGGAAATCCACCAGGATCACGTTGACCACATTGGTGCCGCCGCCGCCCTTGTAGGAATTGGCGAGGTGAAAGGCCGAGATGCTTTCAAAGGCGAAATCGCTGATCAGGATGGCATAGGTCAGCCCGGTGACCGCAACCCCGCCGGTCAGGGCGATGAGAGCATCGCGCATCCGGCGCGCCGGGTGGCTTTCAACCGGTGTGGTGCGGGGGATGAAATTCAACGCCAGCAACAACAGGATGATCGTCACCACCTCAACCGAAATCTGCGTCAGGGCAAGATCGGGCGCCGAGAAATAGACAAAGCCAAGTGACACGATCAGCCCGACAATCCCCATCAGCATTAGCGCCAGAAAGCGGTTGCGGTGGAAGGCCACAAGGCCAATCGTTGCCACGATCAGCAACATCCAGCCAATCGCGGGCACCGCCGCAATCGGCAGCATCTCGCGGCTTTCCGACAGGGTTTCACCGCTCGACCAGGCCAGCCAGCCAGCGGCCAGAACAGTGACCGTAAAGGTCGCGCCATTGCGTGTCAGGGCGCCATTGTGGACGCCACTGGTAAAGGCGCGGCTTGCACGGGTGGCGGCGCGGGTGATGGCGTCAAACATGGTTTTCGCTTCGGGGCGCGGCGTTGCCAGCCAAAGCCGCATCAGCGGCGCATGCAGGGCCAGAAGGATCGCACCGCCAAGAACCGCAGCCCCGGACATGAACAGCGCGGGCGTGATGCCATGCCAGATCTTCAGGTGAAATTCGGGCAAAGCGCCGCCAATCACGGCGCCCGCACTGGCGCGCACGAGCGGCTCTGCAAGGAAAGGCGCCACGCCGATGGCCACGACCAGCACCACTAGAAAGGCCGGCGCCGCCCACATGCCAAAGCCCGGATCATGCGGCTTGGACGGGTAATCGTCGCGCTGCGGACCCCAGAACACATGCACGATATAGCGAAATGAATAGGCCACGGAAAACAGCGCGCCCAAGGTCGCCAGCACCGGCACGATCCAGTGATTGCCCTGCCAGATCGTGTGCGAGGCTTCTTCAAGCATCATTTCCTTGGACAGGAAGCCATTCAAAAGCGGGATGCCCGCCATCGACAGCGCCGCGAAGGTGACGATCACAAAGGTGATCGGCATCAGATGGCGCAGACCGCCAAGGCGTTTGATGTCGCGGGTGTGGGTCTCGTGATCGACAATGCCGGCCGTCATGAACAGCGCGGCCTTGAAGGTGGCGTGGTTGATGATGTGAAACACCGCCGCGACGGCGGCCATCTTGGTGCCAAAGCCAAGCAGCATGGTGATCAGGCCAAGGTGGCTTACGGTCGAGAACGCCAAAAGCGCCTTGAGATCGTCCTTGAACAGAGCGATCTTGGCGCCGATCAGCATGGTGATCAGGCCTGTCGTGGCGACGATATAGAACCACTCGGGCGTGCCCGCCAGAACCGGCCACATCCGCGCCATCAGGAACAGCCCGGCCTTTACCATCGTCGCCGAATGCAGATAGGCCGAAACCGGCGTCGGCGCGGCCATGGCATGCGGCAGCCAGAAGTGAAACGGGAATTGCGCCGATTTGGTGAAACAGCCCACAAGGATCAGTAGAAGCGCCGGCAGGTACATCGGATCGGCCTGAATGAGATCCTTCTGGGTCAGGATCACGCTCAGGTCATAGCTTCCGACGATATTGCCGAGGATCAGCATGCCCGCGATCATCGCAAGCCCACCGGTGCCGGTCACGACAAGCGCCATGCGCGCGCCCTGACGGCCCTCTGGCAGGTGCTTCCAATAGCCGATCAACAGGAAGGACGACAGCGAGGTAAGTTCCCAGAAAACAAGCAAAAGCAGGATGTTGTCGGACAGAACAATGCCGACCATCGCGCCCTGGAACAGCAGAAGGTAGGTGTAAAACTGCCCCATCGGATCTTCGCGCGAGAGGTAGAACCGCGCATAGAGGATGATCAAAAGGCCGATGCCAAGGATCAGACCGGCAAACAAAAGACCCAAGCCATCGAGCATGAAATTGACGTTCAGGCCCAGCTTGGGCAGCCAGGGCAGTTGAAACTGAAGCACCTCGCCATGCAGGACGGCGGGCGCGCAGAGCAACAACAACACAAGGGCAAGAATGGTCGGGGCCGCGGTGAAGGCAGCGCAGGTGTTGCGCCCGGCCTGAATCATCAGCCCCGGAAACAAAGCGCCCAAAAACGGCAGGGCCGCAATAATCGGCAGAAAGCTCCCGGCGGTGTCCATCTGTGTCGTGCCCCTGTTCCGTCCATCCCTGTCAACCGGGCCAGTCAGAGCGCCACTTGGGTGGGCACATTGCCAGACTGTTTCAGTCGATAATTGGTAATATACGGCGGGGTTTGGGCGCTACAACCCGATTCCGGTCGATTTTGCCGAAGCGGCGCCAAAAGCGGCCCTTGGGGGCGGTCTTTCAGGGGGCGGGCCGCGCGCCAATCCCGTTTAAAAACACCTCGATAGCCAGAGCGCGCCGCGCCGCCATATCCGCCGAGGTGGGCACACGCGCCGGATCAAGCAGGGATTCAAGCGGCCAGGGCCGGACCATATCAAGCAAGAGCGCCGCCGCCTGTCCCGTGTCGCCGATCAAGACCTCGCCGCGCGCGACGCCTAGGTCAAGCTCGTCCTTGATGATCTGGTGATCGAGCGCAAAAATACGGTCGACAAGATCGCGGCCGACATCGGGCGTCACCGGCGTTTCCGCGATAATCAGCCGCAGCACCGCAAGCGGAAGGCCAAAGTCTTGTTGGCGCGGGCGTTGCGACAGCAATCTTTCAAGGCGCGCGGCAACCGGCAGATCGCGGTCATGCGCGGGAAGGGGGCGGATGAAATCACCGCCCACCCTGTGCAGGTAGGCCCGCAAAAGCGCGGCGCGGCTTGGGAACACCGAATAAAGCGTGCGCTTGGACATGCCCGCGCGCGCCGCAAGGCAGGCCATGGTCGCCCCGTCGAGCCCGGCGTCGTTGTAGATTGATTCGAGAGCGGCAAAGACCTCGGCGCGGCGGGCCTCGGCGGTTTGGGTGACGGGTCTTCCGCGCCCGCATTTGTCCGCCCGTTCCGCATTTTCGCGGGTTTGACTCATTTTTTACTCCGTTTCACGCGCTTTTGTCAGGGACAGGCTTGCCTTTCGAAAACGCGTCATATTTACGGTACTGAGCGGTTTTGTAAATGCCTGACCGCCTTCGCTGCACTGCTTAATCATGAAAGGGGTCACCATGCCTTCTGTCTCGCGTTTCTTCGTGTCGTTGGTGGCCTCGCTGGCGCTTGCCCCGATGGTGGGGCTTGCCCAGCAGTCGCAGGGCCCGACATCGGTCACAGTGGTAACGGTGCAGCCGCAAAGCGTGACCCTGACCTCGACCTTGCCGGGGCGGGTTGCGGCCTCGGCCGAGGCGGAAGTGCGCCCACAGGTCAATGGCATCATCACCGAACGGATGTTTGAAGAAGGCGCCGATGTCGAGGTGAACGCACCGCTCTACCAGATTGACACCGTCACCTATGAGGCCAGCGTGCGACAGGCCCGTGCCAGTGTTGCACAGGCCGAGGCCCAGTTGCGCGCCGCCGAACGCGAGGCGGTGCGCCTGCAAGAGCTTCAGGCGCGCAATGTGGCAAGTGAACAGGCGCTGGACGAGGCGACAGCGACCCGCGATTCGGCCGCTGCCGGGCTTGAGCTTGCGCAAGCACAGCTTAATTCCTCCGAGATCGAATTGTCGCGCACCACCATCCGGGCGCGGCTTTCGGGGCGGATTGGCCTGTCGCAGACAAGTCAGGGCGCGCTTGTGACCGCCAGTCAGGCCGAGCCACTTGCGGTGATCCGCAGGATCGACCCGGTCTATGTGGATGTGACGCAATCGGCGGCTGATCTGTTGCGGTGGCGACGTGGCGAGACCGAGCGCGCCCTTGCCGGGGCCGATGGCACGGTGCGCCTCAAGCTGGCCGATGGCTCGATCTACGGCGAAACCGGCCAGTTGAAAGCCGCAGAGCCGAATGTTGATCCGCTCACCGGGGTTGTCACCCTGCGGATGCAGTTTTCCAATCCCGAAATGCTTTTGTTACCGGGGATGTATGTTCAGGTCGATCTGCCGGTCGAGGTGGCCGAAAACGTGTTTCTTGTGCCGCAAGAGGGCGTGATCCGCGACCGGCGCGGGCGCCCGCTTGCCTGGGTGGTCAACGCCGAGGGCGTGATCGAGGCCCGCGAAATCACCATCCTTCAGGACCGTGGCAGCGACTGGGTTGTCGATAGCGGTCTTGAGCCGGGCGAAAAGGTCATCGTGGCGGGGTTTCAGAAAACCGCGCCTGGGGCCACCGTCGCCCCGCAAGAGCGCGCCGCAAGCGCGCCCTCTGAATAATCCAAAGGCTGAGGGACGCGTAACATGGCACGTTTTTTCATTGATCGCCCTGTCTTTGCATGGGTCATTTCAATCCTGTTGATGGGGATCGGCGCCTTGTCCATCGGCGTGTTGCCGGTCGCGCAATACCCCCAGATCGCGCCGCCCTCGGTGACGATTGCGGCAAGTTATCCCGGCGCCTCGGCCAATACGGTGGCCAATACGGTCACCCAGGTGATCGAGCAGCAGATGACCGGCCTTGATGGCTTGCGCTATTTCTCATCAAGTTCCACCTCTTCGGGCAGCGCAGAGATCGTGCTGACCTTCGAGACCGGCACAGACGCCGATATCGCGCAGGTTCAGGTGCAAAACAAGCTTGGTCAGGCGACGCCGCTTTTGCCCGAGATTGTTCAGCGTCAGGGCATCACGGTCGAGAAATCCTCGGCCGGCTTTCTTATGGTGATTGGCCTTATTTCAACCGATAATTCCCGCGAACAGGTGGATTTGTCCGATTACCTTGTGTCCAACATTGTTGACGATCTTAGCCGTATTCAGGGCGTCGGCTCGGTCAATGTGTTTGGCGGGCAATATGCCATGCGGATCTGGCTTGACCCGTCCAAGCTTGCGGCGTTTGAGTTGACGCCGTCGGATGTGGTCACCGCCGTTTCGGCGCAGAACGCCCAGATTTCAGCCGGCTCATTTGGCGCGCGCCCAACGATCGAGGGGCAACAGCTTAACGCGACAATCACCGCGCAATCCCTTCTCAGCACGCCGCAGGATTTCCGCCAAATCGTCCTGCGCGCGGAAACCGATGGCGGGTTGGTGTTGCTTGACGATGTGGCGCGGGTTGAAATTGGCGCGGAAAACTATGCCACCGCGGCGCGGTTCAACAAGGACCCGGCCGCCGGGATGGCGATCACGCTGGCGCCGGGGTCAAACGCGCTTGATACCGCGCAAGAGATCAAATCGCGCATGGCCGAATTTTCCCGCTTCTTTCCCGAGGGCATCAAATACGTCATTCCCTATGACACCACGCCCTTTGTGACGATTTCAATCGAAGAGGTGGTGAAAACCCTGTTCGAGGCGATCGGCCTTGTGTTTCTGGTGATGTTCCTCTTCCTGCAAAACCTGCGCGCGACGCTTATCCCGACACTGGCGGTGCCGGTGGTCTTGCTCGGTACCTTCGGCGTGCTGGCGGCGGCGGGTTTTACCATCAACACGCTGACCATGCTGGCGATGGTGCTGGCGATTGGTCTGTTGGTGGATGACGCCATCGTCGTGGTCGAAAACGTCGAACGCATCATGGAGGAAGAAGGCCTTTCCCCGCGCGAGGCTACCCATAAATCCATGGGCCAGATCAGCGGTGCGTTGATCGGGATCGCGCTTGTCCTGTCGGCGGTGTTCGTGCCGATGGCGTTCTTTCCCGGCTCGACCGGGGTGATCTATCAACAGTTTTCGATCACCATCGTTTCTGCCATGGCTCTGTCGGTACTGGTTGCTCTGACGCTGACGCCAGCGCTTTGCGCGTCCTTGCTCAAGCCCAAGGATCATGCGCCCAAACGCGGGCCGTTTGCCTGGTTCAACACCGGGTTTTCGACGCTGACCAATGGCTATACCGGCACGGTGCGCTGGTCTGTGCGCCGCCCGGTGCGGGTGTTCGTTATCTACCTTGCGATGGCGATTGGCATGGTGTTCCTGTTCGTGCGCACGCCGACCGGGTTCTTGCCCGAAGAGGATCAGGGCATTCTCTTTACCCTGATCCAGACCCCCACCGGCGCCACCGCAGAGCGCACCCTTGAGGTGGTCAAACAGGTCGAAGACTATTACCTGACCGAAGAAACCGAGGTGGTGAATTCGCTCTTTGGGGTGGTCGGCTTTAGTTTTGCCGGCCGGGGCCAGAACATGGGCCTTGGCTTTGTGCAGCTCAAGGATTGGGATGAACGCACCGAACCCGGCCAGAGCGTGCAGGCGCTTGCCGGGCGGGCCTTTGGCGCCTTTAGCCAGATCAGCGATGCGATGGTGTTTCCGGTGGTGCCGCCCTCGGTGATCGAGCTTGGCAATGTCTCGGGCTTTGACTTTTACCTTCAGGCGCGTGGCGGTCAGAGCCACGACGACCTTTTGAACGCGCGCAATCAGCTTCTTGGGATGGCGGTGCAAAGCCCGATGATTGCCTCGGCGCGGCCCAACGGGCTTGAGGATGCGGCGCAGTTCAACCTTGATATCGACTGGCGTGAAGCCGGGGCAATGGGCCTTACCCCGACCGATGTGGGCGAGTTGCTGCGCATTGCCTGGGCCGGAAGCTATGTGAACGATTTCATTGATCAGGGCCGGATCAAGCGGGTTTACGTGCAAGGCGACGCCGAGGCGCGCGCGGTGCCGACCGATATCGACAAATGGCGGGTGCGCAATGCGAGCGGCGGTCTTGTGCCTTTCTCGAACTTTTCCGCGGGCCGTTGGGATTACGGCGCGCAGGGGCTTTACCGCTATAACGGTATCCCGTCGATGCAAATTCAGGGCTCGCCCGCGCCCGGCACCTCGACCGGCGATGCGATGGCAGAGATGGAGCGGTTGGTGGCCGAGCTTGGGCCGGGCTACGACATTGCCTGGACCGGGTTGTCGCTTGAAGAGCGCGAATCGGGAAGCCAGGCACCGCTGCTTTATGCGCTCTCGCTGGCGGCGGTGTTCCTGTCGCTGGCCGCCCTTTACGAAAGCTGGTCGGTGCCTTTCGCGGTGATGCTGGCAATGCCGATCGGGGTGCTTGGCGCGCTTGCCGCCGCCTGGCTTGGCGGGTTTGACAACGGTGTTTTCTTTCAGGTCGGCCTGTTGACGGTGATCGGCCTTACCGGCAAGAACGCGATCCTGATCGTCGAATTTGCCCGTGATCGCTATGAACAGGGCGAGCGGGTGATCGACGCGGTGGTCGAGGCCGCCCGCCAGCGGTTCCGCCCGATCATCATGACCTCGATGGCCTTCTCGCTTGGGGTTCTGCCGCTGGTGCTTAGCTCTGGTGCGGGGTCGGGCGGGCGCAACGCCATTGGCTCGGGCGTGCTTGGCGGCACGATTTCGGCGACGGTGCTTGGGGTTGTGTTTGTGCCGCTGTTCTTCATGATCGTGACCCGCCTTGTGCGGCGCGGCACGCGGCCAGACTAAAGCCCGCGTGCGAAGGGGGGGCGGTATGATAATTTGAAATGTATCCTTTCAGATTTTATGAGTAAGCTGGCCCAACCCAAACAAACCGCGTTGTGCGCCTCATGTCCCGTCAATCCGCGTCCAAAGACCTAAGCCTAAAATCGCTTGAGCTGTTTCAGATCTGCGCCAGGAACGGATCGCTTCAGGCCGCGTCGCGGGAAAGCGGCCTCTCGGTCAGCACGGTTTCACACCATCTGCGCAATCTGGAGGACAATCTGGGGGTCGAACTGTTCAACCATGCCCGCAGGCCAATGGTGCTGACCCCCAAGGGCAGGGCCTTTCTGCGAAATATCGACGATGCGCTTTTTTCAATCCGCAAGGCCAGGGCCGAAGCCTCGGCCGGGAACCTGGCCGAGGCCAGCTATCTCAGGCTTGGCACGATCGAGGATTTCGACAGCGATATCATCCCCGAGCTGGCGGTCTATCTGTCCAGAACCATGCCGACCTGCGATTTCATGTATCAAACCGATTCCAGCCACGAGATTATCGAAATGCTGCGCAACCGGCAGCTTGATCTGGGGATCACGACAGAGCCGACCGAACGGCTCCGTGATCTTCAGGACCGGCCCTTGCTGCGCGATCCGTTCGTCGTGGTGCTTCCTGTGGCCAGCGAACACTCTCTGTCGGATGTGGTCGAGGGCCGCGCGAAACTGCCGTTCCTGCGGTTTTCGGGAAACCTGATGATCGCGCGCCAGATTGAATCGCAACTGCGCCGCATCGGCGTGTCTTCACCGCATAGATTTGAATGCAGCAACAATCAGACCCTGATGGCGATGGTGGCCGCCGGGGCCGGTTGGACCATCACCACCCCCTTGCTGTTTGCGCGCGCCAAACGGTTTCAGCCAAGGCTGCGGATGCACCGGTTTCCCGGCAAGACCTTTTCGCGCACTCTGGCGATTGTCTCGACGCCGGATTGTTCCAGATCGGTGATCGAGCTGGTCGACAGCAAGGTGCGCCGCCTGATCAGCGACCACGCCATCGCGCCGTTCCATCAAAGCACCCCCTGGCTCGTGGATAGCTTCAAGCTGCTGACATGACCGGGGGGTCGCCGCTCGGCACGGCGCATCTGTGCCATAGGACTTCCTTCCATGCCTGGAAAAAGATCGCACCAGCGGAAGGCGGGACCAACCAAACAGGCTTTGCGCGGGACAGACAATTGTCGATGTCTAGCCCCCTATGTAAAACGTCAACATCCAGATCCCCATCCCCAGCATCACAAGGTTTTCTGTCAGCGAGATGAACCCAAGCGGAACGTTCGATCCACCGCCGACACAGGCGCAGGTCAATTCGCGTTTGTCGATATAAACAGCCTTGATGACACTGACCGCGCCGATGGCGCCGATGAAGATGCCGACAGGGGCCACAAGCCAGATCAGCGCCGAGCCAGTGCCAATCAGGGCCATCATGCCGACGCCCGCGTAAAGCTCGGCAAAGGGATAGGCGTAGCCATAGGGCACGTAGCGCTGCGCAAGCAGGTCATAACCGAGAAAGCCGTTCACGAAGCCTTCCACATCCTGTAATTTCTGTATTGCAAGTGCCACCATCGACGTGGCGAAAAACCATTTCAGCCAAGTCAGGACCGGGAACCCCTCATAGAGGTTCAGGACAATCGCGAGCGCCATCAGTGCAGTGCTGGTGAAAATCGCGATGACGGGCGTGTAGGTTGTATCGTCCTCGCCGAGCACCCGATAACCGAAATGCTTCTTTAGATCAGTGTGGCCACCAATCCGTTCACCGTCGATAAAGGCTTGAGGGGTCGTTTCAACGCCGTGTGACTTTTTAAAGGCTTCCACCTCATCGTCGGTTGTCAGCAGGTTATCATCAACCTCATAGCCCTTGCGCTGCAATATGGACAGCGACTTCAGGCCGAAAGGGCAAAGGTGTCCGGGCATCGCCATGCGATATAGGGCCGCTGTTTTTTCGGAACCCTTGCTCTTTTCGCGGGCGGTATCCGGGTCGTCGATCGGGCCAATTGCCGTCATTTTCCAAGTCTCCAGTAGCCTCGTTTGAGCTATTCGAACGAAGGCGTCCGTTCGGTTCCTGCGGGCGCGTCGCCGTTCGCTTCGATATCCGCGATGTACCGGTTCATTTCCGCGATCTCACCGCGCTGTGCCTCTATGATTGCATCCGCGAGTTCACGAACGCGCGGGTCGGAAATGTTTGCCCGTTCGCTTGTCAGGACGGCAATGGAATGGTGCGGGATCATCGCTTTCATCCACGCTACGTCTCCGACCGTGTCCTGTGATCGGACGAGGTAAATCCCGGCGGGAAAGGCGATAGCGGCACCGATGAAAACAGCTATGTTGGTCTTTCGGTTTGAATACATGCCCAGCATGAAGGCGAGCATGATGATCGCCATCATGCCGCCCATGTAGAGCGCCATCCACATCCGCGTTTGCGAGAAGAAGACGTGATCCAGCGCGTAAGTGTTCAGATACATCAGGCCGTACATTGCGACCGTCGAGGTGCCGATCATGGCCAAGAAGCGGCCGTAGCCATTTCCTTTGTTGTCGTGATGCGCACCTTGGGGCGTCGGTGATGTGTCGCCTTGGTGTGCCATTGTCGGTCTCCTTGTTGAAATCGTCCTGTTAACACAACCAGAAAGTCGGCCTTTGGTTCCTGAAAACGCGGTGCCGCCCCATGAGGGCCAACACGGAAAAACCGCTGGATCGTCTGCTCTGGCCCGGGCGGCAGGGGCCAGATTTGGCGCGCTGACCGGTTGTTTGCAGGTGGCCTGAAGTCAGGGTAATTGAGTGCGATATCGGATAGTGCAGTGCCCTGGGCTGACCTGTTTCAGATGTGTCATGTTGAAATTGACCCTGTCCTGTGCAGTTATGACGGCCTGAGGCGCCGACCTTTGTGAATTGCGCTGCATCCGGTAAAACAGGCATGCCCCGGCCGTTAACCGCGCCACGGCGAAAGGGGGCTTTTCGGGTGCATACCCGATCCCGGTCAGTTAGGTCGCGGAAAAGGTCGGTTTGGCTGGGCGTCTGCCCTCATAAAATATTGAACTGCGCGCGTATTTGCCTGTCTTGCTCTGGTGTCAGGTAAGCGGGCCGGTGATCGCGCAGGATGGTCCTGGCCCGGTCACGGGCTCTGCTCCAGGCATCCTGCGCGCCGTTCTCGGCCCAGGTGCGCGGCGCGTCGCGATCCGCGAGCGAGGGATAGAAATAATCCCGCTCCATCGCGGCGTGCGTCTGCTGATTGCCCAGAAAATGCCCCGCTCCAAGCACCGCCTCGCAGACCGCGTCAAAGCCAAGGTTCTCTTCGGTCACTTCGATGCCGCGCAACGCACGATAGGTGTTCGAGTGCATTTCATCGTCCAGCACGAACCCCTCGAAGCTGGCGCCGAGCAGCGAGGCGGTCATGCCCGAGCTTTCATAGATCAGGTTGCCCCCGGCGAGGGCTGCGGCCAGCGAGGTGATGCCCTTTTCCATGCCGTATTGCGCGTCGACCGCCTTGGCATCGCTCATCGAGCAGGCCACGCCCGACGGCAGTCCCAGCCAGTTCGACAGTTGCGCCGAGGCCGCATTCAGCAAGGCGGTTTCGCCGCTTCCCCCCGAAAAAGAGCCGGTGCGCAGATCGACCACCAACGGCCAGTTGGAAAACACCATCGGAAAGCCGGGCTGGATCGCATGTACCATAACGAGGCTGGCGAGCGTTTCGGCCAGCGATTGGGCCAGAAACCCGGCCAGCGTCGCCGGAGCGGTGGCCCCGGCCTGTGCGGCGGTGATGCAGGACATCGGAATGTTGTGTCTGATGCATTCATAAACCACGTCAACCGCATCCTCACCATAGCGCATCGGCGATATGACCGGGCTGATATGGGCCTTGAGGAAGGGGCGCCTTGAAAATTCACCCGGTCCCCCGGCGGCAATGTCCAGCATCCTGACGATGGGCGCCACATGCCCGGCCAGGGTAAAGGAGGTGGCGATCGGCTTGGTCGTGTTCTTCAGCAGGGCATAGACCGTGTTCACATCGAGATCGAAATTGTCCGGAACATCGGTGGCAACGCAGCAGCGGGTGAACCAGCTGACATTGGCGAGTGTGTCCTGAAGCCGGGTGAAATCGTGCAGATCCGCCAGCGTCGAGGGTCGATAAAGGCCGCTTTCCATGTCCAGCGTTTGCACCGCCGCGCCGCCGGTGCCGAAATAAACCCGGTTGCCGCCGACCTCGATAGAGCGGTCCGGGTCGCGGCCATGCAGAACGAAGGTCTTGGCCGCCTGATCGACGGCGGCCTGCACCAGAGCGGGCGGAAACAACACCCGCCCGGCCCCGTTGTCCAGCGCACCGGCGGCAAGCAGGTCGGCGTGCAGACGGGGCGGCACCTCTGCCATGCCCAGCCTTTCCAGAAGATCGAGCGCCGTGCCGTGGATCCTTTGGATATCGGCCTCGGTCAGCGGTTTATAGCTGCCGCCGATCTGTCCGGGCGGGCAGGGATCAAGCATCGGCCCGGCCGCGCGCAGCGCCATGCGCCCTTTTCGTCCGGTTCGTCTTATGCGCGTCGCCGTCATGTGGACCCCCGCCATTTTCCATTGGATTGAACCCGGATTGCCCGACCAAAGGCAAAGCTTTCCGGGTTGATTTCAAAATATCGCAAATAGACTTCGATATTTTGCTGGATAGTGGAATCAGTTTTGCGTCGGCGCCGCCTTGCGCGTCTACTTTCGAAAACTTGTAACGGAGGCGCTCGCCATGAAATCGCGAACCAGGGTTGTTGTCATCGGCGGCGGTATTGCCGGTTGCTCGACTCTTTATCATCTCACGCAGGAAGGCTGGAGCGATGTCGTTCTGATCGAGCGGGACGAGCTGACCTCGGGCACCACCTGGCATTCTGCCGCTCAGGTGACGAATTTCGGCGCCAACCAGACGATGGTGGGCCTCAAAAGCCACTCGATCGCCCTCTACAAAAAGCTGCGCGACGATCCGGACTATCCGGTGGGGTATCATCACGGCGATGGCGGCATCCGGCTTGCCAATACCGAGGCGCAGATGCAGGGCTATCGGCATTTTGCCTCGATGGCGCGCGGCATGGGCGTGACCTATGAGGTGATCGACGCCGAGGAATGTGCGCGCCGCCATCCGCTGATCTCGACCGAAAACCTCCTCGGTGGTCTCTGGGATGGCGAGGACGGCGATATCGACCCCGCGCAACTGTGTCAGGCGCTTGCCTTTCATGCGCGCAAGGCAGGGGCCGAGGTCTATCGCCAGACCACCGTCACCGGCTTGACGCAAAAGGCCGACGACACCTGGACCGTCGAGACGGACAAGGGCAGTATCGACGCCGATATCGTCGTCAATGCCTGCGGCTACCGTGTGAATGAGGTGGGCGCGATGATGGGGGTCCATCATCCCGTCGCATCCATGGAGCACCAGTATTTCGTAACCGAAGACATTCCGGCCATCACAGAGGCCGGTCACCGGATGCCGCTGCTGCGCTGTCCGATCTCCGATTACTATTCGCGCCAGGAAAAGAACGGCCTGCTGGTGGGCTTTTACGAGCAGGATTGCAGGACCTGGGGGATGGACGGGATCAGCCCGAGTTTCTCCAACGATCTGTGCCCCGACGATCTGGACCGCGTGATGGATGTGCTGGAAGGCGCGTTCGAGCGGATGCCGGTGCTGGCCGAGGTCGGCATCAAGCGGGTTGTCAACGGTCCGATCACCTATACCATCGACGGCGCGCCTTTGGTTGGCCCGATCCCCGGCAAGCGCAACGCCTATTGCATCATCGGGCTGCGCGCGGGCCTTGGCGAGGGCGGCGGGCATGGCTGGCTCTTGGCGCAACAGATCGTGCAGGGCGAGGCCTGCTATGACACCTGGGTGATTGATCCGCGTCGCTTTACCGGCCACACCAATGTCGAGTTGACGGCACTCAAGGCGATTGAAGATTACCAGAACGAATTCCGTTTCCATTTCCCGCACGAGCATCGCCCGGCGGGCCGACCGGCCAAGACCACGCCGCTGACGCCGATCCTTGCCGCCGAGGGGGCGGAGTTTACCGTGGTGAACGGATGGGAGCGTGTGGATTACATCAAGCCTGATCCCGATTTTCACCCGACGCTGAGCTTTGATTTCGACGAGGCCTTTGATGTCGTCGCCGCCGAGGTGAAAAACGTGCAAGAGAATGTCGGCCTCTGCGAGGTCAACGGCTTTAACCGGTTCGAGATCACCGGCGCTGATCGGCATGCATTCCTTGATCGGATGTTCTGCGGTGCCGTGACGAAACGCGCGGGCCGCGTCGGGCTGGGCTATCTGCTAAACCATCACGGTATGGTCAAGGGCGAGGCGACGGTGGCCAACCTGCCCGCCAGCGACCGGGGGCCGGCGCGCGTCTGGTATGGCTCGGCGGCGGCGAGCGAATTTCATGATATGGATTGGTTGTCGGCGCATCTGCACGACGGCGAAGACGTCACGATCCGCAGCCTGACCAATGACCAGACGATCCTTGTGCTGGCTGGGCCCAAGGCGCGCGACGTGCTCTCGGCCTGTTCGCGCGGCGACTGGTCGCGTGAGGCCTTTCCCTGGCTCAGTGCGCGCGAATGTTTCATCGGCTTTGCCCCGGCAACCGTGCTTGGGGTCAGCTTCTCGGGCGAGCTGGCCTATGAGATTCACGTTCCCAATGCCTCGCTCTATGCCGCCTATCTGGCGTTGCGCAAGGCCGGTGAGGCGCATGGGCTAAAGCTGTTCGGGGCGCGCGCGGTTGACTCGATGCGGCTGGAAAAAGGCTTTTTGCACTGGAAGGCCGACCTTCTGACCGAATTCGACCCGTTCGAGACCGCGCTTGACCGCTTTGTGAAACCCGAGAAGGCGGATTTCATCGGCAAGGACGCGCTGCTGAAGCGTCAGGCCGAGGGCCCGCGCAAAAAGCTGGCGACGCTGAAGGTCGACGCGAGCCATGCTCCGGCCCATGGCGGTGCCTCACTGATGCAGGGCGACAGGGTGGTTGGCACCATAACCTCGGGCGATTGGGGGCATCGGGTCGGGCTTAACCTTGCTTATGCTTTTGTCGACCCAAAGCTCGCCGCGCCGGGCAGCACCATGCAGCTTGACCTCTACGGCGATCTTGTTGGTGCCGAGGTCATCGCGCCCTCGCCCTATGATCCCGATCATGGCCTGATGCGCGGGTGAACAACCTGCCAAAGCGTCACGGCAAAGCCATGATCTAGCGAAGGGCAAAGGCCAGAAGGACGAGGCAAAGGAGGATGGTCAAAACCCGGATCGCGAGAGAAACCCGCTGCCGCAAACCCATATGTCTGAACGGGTTAGTCATAATCGAAGCGCTCGGAGAGGATGCGATGTGACGGCGTGCCCTGCTTTATCAGGTGGTCTTCGACGATATCCATCATGATCGCGGGGCCGCACATCACAAAGACCCAGTCCTTAAATTCATCAGCCGAGAAAAGGCGATCAATGAGCGCGGCATCTATGAAACCTGTCTCGCCTTGCCAGGTTTGCGTTGGTTCAGACAGCACATGGGTGACGTCCTCTGCGGCCAATTCCTCGCGATAGGCAATCTGCTCAGCGGTTCGATTGCCATAGATCACCCTGACTTTGCGCGGATCGCCCGTCAGGCGCATTTGCCGCAGAATGCCAAGCAGCGGCGCAAGGCCAACGCCACCCGCGATCAGAGCGACGCCCGGTTCGTTGCGATGATCGACAGACAGGCTGCCATAGGGGCCATCGAGATATGCGAGCGTTCCGGGCTTTATCTGACCAACGGTGCGTGTGAAGTCGCCAAGTTCCTTGATCATGAACGATACTGCCGGTCGGGCCGCCGGGGCCGAGCAAATGGAGAATGGGTTTTCCTTGATCGAAAACGCACTGTGGCCGACATTCAGCCAGACAAATTGCCCGGCCTTGTAATCAAGGCCCGGATGGCCCTCGGGCGTCACGGTCACTTGCCATTGCCGGGGTGTCAGCCGGGTCACAGAGGTAACTCGCCAGGCGCGCGCCTTACCAAAAAGCGGCACAAGCAGGTAAACATAAAGCAGCGATCCAACCGCAAGACCGGTCATCGCCCCCCAAAGCCAGGTCATCGCGGGCTGTGATCCATAACGCCCCGCATAGACGGTGTGATGCAACAAAAGCAGCGCGATCAAGAGCGCGCCGACACCATGTATCAGGCGCCAGGTCTCGTATTTATAATCCAGTTGCCTGCGCCCGATTGCCAGCAGAACAAGACTTGCAAGAAGCAATAGAGAGGCAATCCCGGTCGCAAGATCGGAAAAGTCAGTGGTGAGCGTCAGTTGGCGCGAGGGGTCCCAGGGGCGCTGACCACCGGACGGGGTGCCCTGGTAGAGAAACGGGTGCAGCAGAGCAAAACCCAATGCCACGCTTGCCATGACTTGATGAAACCGCATGGTCACATCCATGCCGACGCCCCGTGAAATACTCTTGAAGCGACCCGACAGGACAAATTCCATCAGGATCATCGAAAAGGCTAGAATGCCAAGACCCGAGGCAAGCTCCTGCCGGAATGGGCGTGGCGGCCCGCCGATAGCCCACGACAGGGCCAACGGCAGGGTGGCCGCCGTGAGATAACCCAAGATCAGAATGAGAGGTTTCATAGGCTATTTCTGATCCATCTTTTCTACCGATGCACTGCCGTGTTCCCTTGGGCGCTGTGACAAACTATAGTGGAATACGAGGCAGTAAACAGGAGAAAGCGATGCGCAGAGCCGTCATTGTCATGCTGGTGTCAGTTGTCATGGGGGCGGGGTTTGGCCCCCAACCTGCTACGGCTGCCTCGCTCGGACGCTACGAGGTTTTCGGCGTCGAAGGCGACGACATGTTGAAAATGCGAGGCGGGCCCGGGACCGGTTTCAGTGTGATTGTTGGCCTTCCGAATGGAACCGTCTTGCGGGTTCACAGCTGCGAGCAGACCGGTGGCACCCGCTGGTGTCGCGTCTCTCTGGATCGGGCGCGCGGGCTTAAAGGATATGTTTCCTGGGCATACCTGCGCAAGCTGTGACCTTGGGGTGACCCCGGCCCGAGATCGTCTGAATGGGCCGCTGTTGACTTTTATCAACACCGCCAACGTTGAAATCGCGCATCCTGTTCCAGAATGGGAAAAAGGATTGTAAAAAATGCTCAATGTCTCGAAACCATCACCCAACCGCATAGATATCGAGTTTTCAGGGGCGCTTGATGCAGACGCCATGCGCGCGGCGCTGGATCACCTGATCAAGAAATCAGAAGGCATCACCCACGGCAAGATGCTCTACAGGATTTTGGATTTCGAGATGCCGACGATGGGGGCGATCGCCGTTGAACTCCAGCATATGCCGAAACTGTTCAGCTTGATCGGCAGGTTCGACAAATGTGCGGTGCTGTCGGATACCGCATGGATCCGAACCGCCGCAGAGATTGAAGGGGCGATTATCCCCTCATTCGAGATCAAGAGCTTTGCGCTTGCAGATGCCAGGGATGCAGGAGCCTGGCTTGCCGACGATACCGAGGAAGACGGCATCGAGGGCGACGACGGAAATTTCCCTGTCTGAAACGCTCGCTGCAAAGTCACAGGCCTACGCCCCCTGACCGAAGCCTGGCATTGGACGGGATCGCGCCCGGCCACAAGAAAAGACATCACCCAATTGCTGCCCAAAAGCTTCAATTTATGAAGTAAGTATCGCATAAATAGGCTTATCCCGCTCTCTTTTTGTTGAGTCCTTCATGTGATTCGATATATTTTATGAGCATAATCAATCAATTGATATGTCACTGGTTGACCTTCCCGAAATGACAAACAACTTTTTCAATTGAAGGGAGTGGGTTGTGATGGGAGCATTGGCAGAAGTGAAATGAATCAAGACCGATCCATCCGGCGCAGAGTTTCTGAAAATCGGCGGCACATATCAAAGGCTTTTCGGCAAGTCCAAGTGGGAGCTGTCTGTTAAAGAGGCTATCGCCCTCGTAGAACGGGATGAATGGCGCTTTTTCATCGACGTCGATGATCAGAAAATCTTGCTCGAAGTTCTTGAAGAGCCCGATGGGACCAAGAAATTCAACTCTGACGGCCCCCTTTAGAGCCTCATGTGACCAATGCAAGCCCCCTGCCGCTCCGGCAGGGAGCGCCTCTTGCAAAGGGCCATCCGCGCAACGCTCAGAACCAAAAAACCGATGCAGACGATGATCGTCAGGATGCGTGCCTGACACCGGATCTGTCAAAACGACCGCGACGGGATGCGGCCAATGTTTGGGTCGCGCCCTCGTCTGCCAATGAAAGGACAGAAGAATGACCAACAAAAACCCTGACAAGGGTTACGTCGCAATCCTTGGCTGGAGCCTGAATGCCATTGACGCAGTCGATCGGTTCGACCGTCGCTATGTGGTCGTGGCTCCGCCTTGGGCGGAAGACTACTGCAAGCAGAACAACATTCCGTTCGTGCCCTGGGATTTTGACCGGTTGAACGAACGATCTCACGAGTTGGCGCACCGGCTGGAAGAAATGGGTGTCGATGTCGCCATCCCGATCTTTGAATAAACCGTGGAATGGGCCGGTGCGATCAATGCGGTGCTTCTCAAGAACCCGCGCCTGCTTGGACAGGCGATGCTGCTTGAACGTGGCGTGCTGCACCATGCTCCGATGGTGCCGGCACTTGACCGCCAGATACACCAAAAGCTGCAGGGCCGCGCGCGCGCGCCTTGCGCTTGGATTTGGCGATGCGGTGCCGCCCGAGACCCATCTGCTTGCAGGGGTGTTGCAGGTCATCGGCCAGCCGCTTGGCGTTGGCCAGGGCGCCAATCCAACCTGTCAATCGGCCCGTGCCAGCGCGATGTTGGCCTTGATCGAGCCTGACTATCTGTTGCACCTTGTCTCGCAGGCGTCCGAGTTCGATACTGTCCTGATGCAGTTCGACGGCAACCCGATCAACCCCCAGTTTCATGGCTGGTGGGTATTGCGCGACTGCGCGGTTGCCGTTGATGTGGCGACCGGCAATCTCGCAGATTACGACATCTTTCTTCGCCGCTTCTTTGCCATATACCACCCGCACCACAACGGCGATATCCCGGTGAGCCATCCACAGCCCGCCGGGATTGCGGTGACCGATCCGAACCAGCAGTTTGTCGGCTGGCACGCGATCGCGATCCTGCGCGTTGCGGAGGATCAGAACGGCAGGATGCGCGTGTATTTCTACAATCCAAAGAATGACAGCGGTCAGGACTGGGGCGGCGGCGTCGTGGTCTCAACCAGCGGAAATGGCGAGCGCTATGGGGAAAGTTCGTTGGAATTCGAGAAATTCCTGTCGCGGGTCTATCTCTTTCACGACAATCCCCTGCGCGGCCTTGACGCCCCCGAAGACATTCTCAACGCTGCGATCGCACCGGTTTACGAGCTTGCGACCGAGAGTTGGGCGTCAGACAGACTCCCGGAAGGCGTCGCATCCCGGTTTGATCCTGAATAACGACGGCAAGAGATTGAGAGTAGTGTCGCGCCCCCAAACGGGCAGGGGTGCAATGTCAGTGTCTGCGTGAGCTATGAGTGACGCCTCTGCCGCCAGGCCCGGAGTGTGGGTCAGGTAAGTGCGGCGCAGGGTTTCGGCGGGAAAACGTCAAATCAAGCAGGGGTTTACCATGCGAGGTCGCCAATGCCATTTTCTGATCGCCCTATAGCGGCCAGACCACGAGTATGGTTGGAACAGCAACGCAGACAACGATAGCCTCAAGTGGCAGGCCCATACGCCAGTAGTCGCCAAAACGATACCCGCCGGGGCCCAGTATGAGGGTGTTGTTCTTATGTCCGATAGGGGTAAGGAAGGCGCAGGATGCGGCCACCGCGACCGTCATGAGGTAGGTGTCGGGGTTTGTTCCGGTCGCCGATGCGATCGACATCGAGATCGGGGCGGCGATCAGCGTCGTTGCCACATTGTTCAGAAAATCCGACAGCGTCATCGTCACCACCATCAGCGCGACCAGCGACACCCATGCCGGATAGCCCTCGCTCAGGCTGACAATCTGGTTGGCAATCAGGTCTGCCCCGCCGAAATGCTCAAACGCCTCGGCCAGAGGAATCAGGCTGGCAAGAAGAACGATGACTTTCCATTCCACCGAGGTATAAACCTCGCGTGCACCGACAAGGCCCAGCACGACATAGGCGATCACGGCACCGCTAAGCGCCACCGACAGAGGAATGACCTCGAACACCGCCAGGGCGACCGCAACCATGAACACGCCAATCGACAGGCCCGCCTTGCTGCGCTGGATAACTTCGGTTTGGCGACCTTCAAGCGATAGCACACCAAGCCATTCCGTGGCGGCTGCAACGCGGTCTGGCGGCCCAAGCAGCAGCAGGACATCGCCGGCCCGGATTGGAAGAAGGCGCACGCGGTCCTGAAAACTTTTTCCACCGCGCGCTACCCCGAGGAGCGTTACCGAGTGACGCTGTAAGAGGTTCAGGCTGCGCGCCGTTAGCCCGGCTATCCGCGCGCCGTCGGGCACGATGGCCTCCGAGAGGGTCAGGCCCGGCGCCACCACGCCACCCTCGTGTTTTTCAGACCCGGCAAAATCAAGCCCTGCCTGGCCCATGAAGGCCTCGATCGCTTTGGGATCGCCTTCGACGACCAGAAAATCCCCGGCCCGCAACTCTTCACGATGCGCCAGACCGCGGATTCGCTTGCCACGGCGGATGAGACCAAGAATATGGACATCGGCATCGTTTGCCTTTGGGTAAAGATCGCCGACCACCATGCCGTCTTTGACGGCTTGCTCTGCGATGCGGAGTTCGGCCACATAGCGGCCTCTGCTGATCTCTCTTTCGGTGTCCAGCAACGAGGTTCGCGATGGCAATAACCGCCAGCCGACAAGCGAAACAAAGGCAATTCCGGCGATGGCCACGGCAATCCCGACAGGGGCAAAGTCAAACATCCTGAACGGCTCGCCCAAGGCGCCCTGGCGATATTCCGAGATCACGATGTTCGGCGGCGTCCCGATCAGCGTGATCATACCGCCAAGAATTGTCGCAAAAGAGAGCGGCATCAGGGTTTGCCCGGCGGCGCGCTTGGCTTTCTTGGCGGCCTCAAGATCAAGTGGCATCAAAAGCGCCAATGCGGCGACGTTGTTGATAATCGCCGACAAACCGGCCGCCAGAGCCGCGACAGCGGCAATATGCAGCGGAAGCGGGCGCTCGGAGTCGATGAGTCTGTCGGCAATAAGCTCGACGGCGCCGGAGGACGACAGCCCGCGACTGACAATCAGGACCAATGCAATGATGGCCACAGCCGAATGTCCGAACCCCGAAAAGACATCCTCGGTTGGCACAAGCCCAAGCGTGGCGGCGATGATCAAGGCGCCGAAGGCGACAAGATCGTAGCGAATGCGGCCCCAGACAAGAAGCGCGAACACAGTCCCCAGCAGGACAAAAATTTGCGTCAATTCAGTCTGCATAGCAAAACCTTAGCGGGGTTTCGTGAAAGTGGAAATGCCGAGTTTCGCCATCAGAACATCCCCATGGCGAGACCGGCCGCCAGCGCCTGACCGATCTCGCGGCATTGCGCAAGCTCTTGCTCGGGGATGGTCTTGGGGGCAAGGATCGCCTCGGGGGTCTGGGCGTCGGTGCAGAGGATCAATGGCTCCTGAACCGCGCGCAGCCGCCAGCCCTGTGCGATGCGGGCGGTCTGGCGCGCCGCGCTTTCACCGTCAGACCCGGCGCAGACCATCTGAGCATAGGCGCGCCCCTCGATCCGGCCCAGAACCGGATAATAGCAGCGATCAAAGAAATCTTTCATGACGCCGGAGAGCGCGGCCAGGTTTTCCGGCGCGCAGAAGAGATACCCATCGGCGGCCAGAAGATCATCCGGCCCGGCCTGATCGGCGGGTTTGAGGGATGTCCCGGCCTCATTGCGGGCGCCCTCAAAGGCGGCTAGCGCCATCTGTTGGCTGCCGCCGGTGCGCGAGTGATAGACAATGAGAAGCTGCGCCATGCGACGACGGTAGCGGCAGAACAGGCGGCTGACCATAGGCAATGATGCACCGGCGCGGCCAATACCTCAAAACGGCGCATTTCGGTTCAGGTCCCTTTGGGTCGACGTTTCATTGCATCTGCCAGAGCGGCCCCCAATGCCCCCTGGCTCTTGGCTTCGGGTGGCCGCGCGGTTGCGGGTTTTGCCGCACGGGGCGATTTCGGCTTTTCCGCCTCGCGTCGACGCGGCGGCGGGCTGGCGTCGCTGTCCTTGCGCATGCTCAGGCCGATGCGTTTGCGCGGAACGTCGATTTCGGTGACCCTTACACGCACCACATCGCCGGCTTTCACCACCTCATGGGGGTCTTTGACAAAGCGATCCGCAAGCTGGCTGACATGCACCAACCCATCCTGATGCACGCCGATATCGACAAAGGCCCCGAAGGCCGCAACGTTGGTCACAGTGCCCTCGAGCGACATGCCGGGCCTGAGGTCGGTGATGCTGTCGATGCCCTCTGCAAAACTGGCGGTCTTGAAGGTCGGGCGCGGGTCGCGGCCCGGCTTTTCAAGCTCGCTCAGGATGTCGCGCACGGTGGGCAAGCCAAAGCTGTCGTCGACAAATTGTTCGGCGCGCAGGCCTGCAAGCGCGCTGCTATCGCCCATGATCGCGCGGATATCGCGCCCACAGGCCTGCACGATCTTGCGCGCCACGCCATAAGCCTCGGGGTGAACCGAGGAGGCATCGAGCGGCTCTGTTCCTTCGGTGATCCGCAAGAACCCCGCGCATTGCTCAAACGCCTTTGGCCCAAGACCCGGCACCTTGAGCAGGGCCTTGCGACTGGCAAACGGACCATTGGCATCGCGGTGCGCCACAACGGCCTGCGCCAGCGACGGCCCAAGACCCGCGATATGCGCCAGGAGCGGTGCCGAGGCCATGTTGAGATCAACACCCACCGCGTTCACCGCATCCTCGACCACGGCGGCAAGCGATTGCGCCAGACGCCGCTGATCCACGTCATGCTGATACTGGCCGACACCGATGGCTTGCGGTTCGATTTTCACCAATTCGGCCAGCGGATCCTGCAAGCGCCGGGCAATCGACACCGCCCCGCGAAGCGACACGTCGACATCGGGAAACTCCTGCGAGGCCAGTTCGGACGCGGAATAGACCGAGGCCCCGGCCTCTGACACGATCACCGGGGTGGGGCGCGGGCTGCCTGCGGGCAGGCGCTTGATCACATCGGCCACAAGGCGTTCGGATTCGCGGCTCGCCGTGCCATTGCCGATGGCGATCAGGGCGATGCCGTGTTTGGCGATCATCCCGGTCAGGGTGTGTTCTGCGCCGCGCACATCCATGCGGGGCTGGAACGGATAGATGGTTGCCGTATCCAAAAGCTTGCCGGTCTCATCCACGACGGCAATCTTACAGCCTGTCCTGATACCCGGATCAAGGCCCAATGTCGCGCGCGCACCGGCGGGCGCGGCCAGCAACAGATCGCGCAGGTTGCGCGCAAAGACGTCAATCGCGGCGTCATGGGCGCGACGGCGCAAATCGGTCATCAGATCCATGAACATCGCCAGGCTAAGCTTGACGCTCCACGCCCAACGCGCGACCTCGCGCAGCCAGATGTCGCCCGGAGCTTCGCCGCGAATGCCAATCTCCGCGGTGACAATGCCAATCACGCGAGGCAGGCCGGTTTCCGGCTCTGGCGCGATATTGAGGGTCACGATCTCTTCTTTCGAAGCGCGCAGGATGGCCAGCGCCCGGTGCGACGGGATCGTCGCCCATTTTTCGCTATGGTCGAAATAGTCGGAAAACTTCGCGCCGATCTCTTCCTTGCCGGTGTTTACCTTGGCAGTGATCAGTGCCTCTTTCTGCATGACCTCGCGCAGACGGCCCAGCAGGTTGGCGTTTTCACCCAAGGTTTCGACAAGAATATCGCGCGCGCCGTTCAGCGCATCCTTTGGGGTCGCCACCGTCTCGGTAACATAGGCCTGCGCCAGAACAACAGGATCGGCGGCGCGATCCGCAAGGATGTCATGCAACAGCGGCTCCAGCCCGTTTTCGCGGGCAATCATCGCCTTGGTGCGCCGCTTGGGTTTGAACGGAAGGTAAAGGTCTTCGAGCACCGATTTGGTATCGGCCCCGGCAATCGCACGGGCAAGCGCATCGGTCAGCTTGCCCTGCGATGTGATCTCGGCGACGATGCTGGCGCGACGCTTCTCCAGATCGCGCAGATACTCCAGCCGCTCGGCCAACTTGCGCAACTGCGTGTCGTCAAGCCCGCCAGTGACCTCTTTGCGATAGCGCGCGACAAAGGGCACCGTATCGCCGCCATCCAGCAAGGTGACCGTCGCCGTGACCTGCTCTGGGCGGGCGCCGATATCGGTGGCAATCGTGCGGGCAATGCGATCGGCGGCGGCAATCATGGCGGGCTCCTTCATGTGGTCGAAGGACCGTGATAGCGCCACTTGGCAAGGCCGCCAAGCCCAGGGCGGTGAGAAAAGGCCGCCATTGCGAATTGCATGGGTCGCCATGGCCCATCGGATGCAATTTTGCCGCTAGGTCGAGGGCAGATCCGCCTTATGCTCTCAAAGCAGCGGCGCAACAGCGCGACAGGGCTAATCGGTGAATTTGGACACCTGCTAAGACGTGGTAGCATTGGGGCCGGAATGGCGGCTATCGTTTCCAAGAGCAGCGCGTGGAGGGGAACTGGATGGATAAACTCTCGGTCATGAACGCCTATTGCCGTATCGTCGAACGCGGCAGCTTTGCGCGGGCGGCGCAAGATCTGGGCGTCTCACCGGCACTGCTCAGCCGGGAAGTGAAGCTGCTTGAGGAAAGCCTCGGCTGCATGCTTTTGACCCGCAGCACACGGTCGATGTCGCTGACCGATCAAGGCCGGCTTTATTACGAACAGGCGCAGGGCATCTTGCATGCGGTCAATCAGGTCGAGGATCGCATCCGCGACGGTGTCGGGGCGGTGCGTGGGCACCTCAGGGTGAACGCCTCAAGCTCTTTCGGGCAATTGGTGATCGCGCCGTTCCTGCCGGGGTTTCTCGAAGCCTACCCGGACCTGAGGTTGACGCTGTCCCTCGACGACCGGATCGTTGACATGGTCGAAGGCGGGTTCGATCTGTCCATTCGCATCTGCCCGGCAATGCCCGATTCCGCCCTCGTTGCGCGGCGGCTCGGAACAACGCGGCAACGGATATTTGCCGCTCCGGCCTATCTTGACCGCGCCGGGACGCCAAAACACCCGGATGACATCGCCTCTCACAAGATCGTCGGCTTTCTGCTGGCCGATCACCTGACGACCTGGAATGTTATCGGCCCCGGTGGCCCCCGGAGCATTGATCTCGATCCTGCTGTCAAGGTCGGCAACAGCCTCGTGCTGCGCGATCTGCTAATCGCCGGGCATGGCATCGGAACCTTGCCGGATTTCGTCTCCAATGGACCGGAGCAGCGCGGCGAGCTTGTGCGCGTGCTTCCCGATCATGAGCTGCCCGCACCTGAAATCTTTGCGGTGACGGCCTCGCGTCTTGGCATGGATGCGCGTGTTTCGGCCTTCCTTGAGCATCTGCGTGCGGCGCTGCGCCCCTGACATTCTTCACCCTACGTAAAGACTGTGTTGCAAGCGCGCCGGTTTTTCCGCACCGCTGCATCCCCCATCCTTTCGGTGACGCAACCAGCCCCCAGGAGGAACCCATGACCCGCATTCTCGTTCTCTATTATTCCAGCTATGGCCATGTCCGCGCGCTTGCCAGGGCCGAGGCCGACGGCGCAGCCAGCATTCCCGGCACCTCGGTCGACATTCGCCGCGTGCCCGAGACGGTGCGCAAAAGCGCCAATTTTGCCGAAGATCATACCCCTGTGGCAACGCCTGAGGATATTGCGGCCTATGATGCCATCATCTTCGGCACGCCGACCCGCTTTGGCATGATGGCCGGACAGATGAAGCAGTTTCTCGATCAGGCCGGCGGTCTCTGGGCGCGAAATGCCCTGGTCGGGAAAGTCGCGGCGGTGTTCGCCTCGACCGGCTCGCAACACGGCGGCCATGAGGCGACCCTTCTGTCGAGCCATATTCCGCTGATGCATTTCGGAATGTTGATCGCGGGCCTGCCCTATACCTTTGCAGGTCAGACCAGCGCAGATGGCATCATCGGCGGCGCGCCCTATGGGGCCGGAACCATCGCCGGAGCCGACGGCGCGCTCCAGCCCACAGAGACAGATCTTGCCGGGGCCCATTTTCAGGGCGCGCATGTGGCCGAAATCGCCGCGCGGCTCGCGGTGGCCCCCGCAGCACGCGAGGTTGCATAAGGCCGTCTGCCTCGGCCGTGGGACGCTCGGCTGGCATCGTGGTCATCCTGCTGACCTTGGCGCCAGATTCGTCGCAATCGGGATTTGCCGACGCGATGATGCGATCCCTGGCGGCACTGAAAGGCCTGTTGGCGCAGCCAACAGGCGAGGCTCAGGTTGCGGTTGGCACGGGCTGGCCGTCGGTGATTGCCGCAATGAACGCCGAAAATAGTTCGCCTTGCGTATTTATGCGCAATTTGGAGTATATGTTTCGACGGTGAATTCTGACGGTGCCAGAGGAAATCCCCAGCAGCTTTCCGATCGCATCCGCAGAATGGCCGCGAAGCGTGTGTTCGACAACCTCGCGTTCACGCGGTGTCAGAACGCCTTCTCCGATGCTTCTGAAGGCGTGTTCAACTTTCGCCTCAAGGATTGGCGCGCGGCTTTCAATGCCTTTCGCCGCATCAGTCCAGTTCCGGCGGCAGGCAGCATCAACAATCGGCCAGATGCCATTCAGTGTCTTGATTTCGGCTTTGCTGAACCGTCTTGTTCTTCGCATGAGCGACACCACGATGGATAGATTTTCCTGCACGTCGATCAGGTAGCCGACTTCTTCGGCCAACCCTGCCTGAGCATAGTAATTGCGGAAATATTCGCCTTGATAGAATCGGTCCGGCGCGATTTCGCTGAGGCGCCATAACCCGGGTTCAACCCTGCCGGTGCTTGCCAGAAAAAAAGGGTCGAGCAGATACGGGCCTTCAAGATATTCGTCCACATGCAGCCGTCTTCGGTCATCCGGAAAGTCGTTGAACAATGCCAGCGGACGGGATGCATTCAAATAGCCAAAGATCACAGTGTAATCGAAATCTACAACATTTTTCAGTGCTTTGGATAAAGACTTCGGGAACTCCGGCGTCTCAAGCGTCTCGATGAGACCTGCGACATCTTCGCTCCAGTCTTGTTTCATGGCGACACTTTCACTGACGGTTTTTGTGCCGTCTATTACAAAAAGCTGTCCGTCGTCATATAAAATGGGACATCAGAGCGGCTTGAGCATAGGAGGCTTTGGCTCGTTTGTGTGATTGATGATGCGGCTTGTTTCTGGTGTTGCAAGCGGCGTTGTCGGATAGTCTGTTTCTTGATCTTTTCCCTTTCTCTCATAATGGCTTTGTCGCGACCGAAGTAGACATCGGCGGGCGCGGTATTTCGGCCCTTTTGGAGGTGATCGGCATTGACGGTATTCAGTTGATCTATACCCCGTTTGCGGTGCTTGTGGGGATCGTCTATGGCAACCTGCCGCTGATGGTGTTTCCGATCTACGTGAGCCTTGACCGGCTTGATAAGCGCCTGCTTGAGGCGTCATCCGATCTTGGTGCGACGCCGTTCACAACATTCCTCAGGGTGACCCTGCCGATGTCGATTTCGGGAATGGCAACCGGCTGTATGCTGGTCTTCATTCTGCTCATGAGGGAATTCCTGATCCCGGCGCTGCTGGGGGGCGGCAAGGTGTTCTTTGTCGGCAATGCGCTGGTCGATCTGTTCCTTCAGTCGCGGAACTGGGCCTATGGATCGGCCGTCGCGGTGATGCTGATCGTGATCATGCTTGTGACCGTCACCCTCTACATGCGCCTTATCTCGCGGCTGAATACACAGCGCGATGACGCGCCATTGATGTGAGGCCGCCATGCGCATCTATACCCTCTTCGTCTACGTCTTTCTCTACACGCCGATCACGATCATCGCGCTGTTCAGCTTTAGCGCCGGGCGCAGCGCCAGCCAGCTCGAGGGATTTTCCGTCAAATGGTATGGCCGCGCCCTGAACACCCCCTTCGTGATGGACGCCCTCGGCAATAGCCTGTTTCTGGCCTGTGTCTCGGCCACGCTGGCCAGTATCCTCGGAACTCTGGCCGCTGTTGGTCTACAGGGCATTCGCGGACCGGCACGGGCGTTTTTCGACTCGATCATTTACATTGCCATCATGATCCCGGGGATCGTGATCGGCACTGCAACGCTGATCGCTCTGGTCACCGTGTTTGATGTGATCAACCCCTGGATGGCGGCGATCTGGCCCGAGGGCGGGCAGCCGCCCACCCTGGCGATGGGGCGGGGCTCGCTGATCGCGGCGCATACGATGTTCACGCTTGCGCTTGTCGTCATTATCGTCCGGGCACGTCTGTCCAGCCTTGACGGCGCCCTGAGCGAGGCCTCTGCCGATCTTTATGCAACCCCGTTCGGTACCTTTCGCCAGATCACGCTGCCACTGATTGCGCCTGCGGTCCTGGCCGGATTCCTGCTCAGTTTCACCTTCAGCTTCGATGATTTCATCATCGCCTTCTTCGTTGCCGGGTCCGAGACGACATTGCCGATCTATATCTTTTCATCCATCCGTCGCGGGATCACGCCCGAGGTCAACGCCATTGGGACAATGGTGATGCTGGCGTCGCTGGTGCTGATGGTCATCGCCCAGATCATCCTGCGCCGCGGCGACAAGCGCTGACGCCACATCATATTGGAGAGACCACGATGCTATTTGAAAACAAGGTTGCGTTTGTCACCGGCGCCGGCTCTGGCATTGGCGCGGCCGGGGCGCGGGCCATGGCGCGCGAAGGTGCGCAGGTCGTCGTCACCGATCGCGACAAAAGCGCGGCCGAGGCCATTGCCAGGGATATTCGCGTCGAAGGGTTTTGCGCCGAGGCCATGCAGGTCGATGTGACCGATGACAAAGCCCTTGTTGCCGCAATCACCGCGGTAACCCGGAAAACCGGCCGCCTCGATGTGTTGCACTCGCATGCCGGCATTCAGATAGAGGGCAATCTGGAACAGGTTGCCGTGGCGGATATGGATGCCTCCTGGGCGCTGAACGTGCGCGCGCATTTTCTGGCGGCGCAGGCCGCCGTTGCACCAATGCGTGCCCAGGGCGGCGGCAGCATCATCATTACCTCGTCGAATTCCGGCGTGCAGTACGACCGCTAAATAATCGCATATGCGACGACCAAACACGCGGTCCTGGCCATGACGCGGCAAATGGCGGCGGATTACGCGAAAGAGAATATCCGGTTCAACGCGCTCTGCCCCGGCTTTATCGACACCCCGTTCAATCGCGGCTTCGAGGTTCAGATGGGGGGGCGGGAAAAGCTTGAAGAGCATATCGCCGGGGCGATTCCGATGGGGCGCTTTGGCACAGCCGAGGAAATCGCGGATGGCATCGTCTTCCTTGCATCTGACCGAGGGGGCCAACGCGCTGCCGGATATCTTCAGCCCCGATCAGCTCAGCATCCGCACATCTGACGCCTGAAAGGGGGTGATGGCATCGACGGTCACGAATTTGTCGGTGACGATGGTGGTCACGCTGTCGATCGGGCAGATTTTCACACGGCTTTTCTGGTTGAGCTTGGTGTGATCGACCAGCAGGATCGTCTCAACCGCCTGTCTTGTCATCGCGCGGGCGATTTCGGCTTCGTGCAGGTCGAACGAGAAAGCCCCCTGCGTCGCCTCGACGGCAACCGGAGAGATAAAGGCCATGTCCACATTGAACCGCTGGATTTCCGACAGGGTAAGCTCGCCATAGGTGGCGGGCACGTCACTCATGACGCGACCGCCCAAAAGCAACAGGTCAATGCGAGAGCCAGCCCCCTGAAGTGTGGCGGCAATCTCGAAGGAATTGGTGATCACGGTTACATCCGACAGCTTGGCCAGGGCCTGGGCGAAAATCGAGGTGGTGGTGCCGGCATCCACGAAGATCGAACAGCCCGGCATGAGCAGCGAGGCCGCCTTGCGCGCGATATCGCGCTTGGCGCGGGTTTGCGCGGTGCGGCGTTTTTCAAACGGCGCCTCGCCCCCCGACTGGCGCAGAACCGCGCCGCCATGCACCCGGTCCACCGCGCCGTCGCTTTCCAGATCGACGAGATCGCGCCGCACGGTTTCGCGGGAGACCCCCAGAACCTGCGCTAGATCGCCGGCTGAAATCTGCTGGTTCGCCTCCAGCATTGCCAGAATGCGACGGTGCCGCTGTTTTGACCACATGCTATCCGACCGATCCGCTGCCTGTGCGATGGCCCAGATAGGCCAGCACCGCCTTCATGCCGAAAAGCGCCGCCACAACCACCGCCATCACGGCGCAGGAAAAGGCCGCGGCCTGCGATGTCAGCCCGGCATCGTCGAGCCGCATGATCGTGACGGCAGCCACCGAGAGATCAGGCGTCGTCAGAAACACCACAGCCGACAGCGTCACCATCGAGCGCATGAACAGAAAGAAAAACACCGAGATCAGCATTGGCGCAACGAAGGGCGCGATGATGTTGACCGCCACCCGCCCCAGACCCGCCCCAAGGCTGCTGGCGGCTTCTTCAAGTGCTTCGGGCAATTGGCGAAACCCTGTCATCACCGTCAGAAAGGCCTGCGTGTGATAATGATAGAAATTCACGATCCCGATCAGGGCCGCCGTGCCATAGAGCAGATAAAGCGGCGTGGCCGTGGAATTGAAGGTCAGGATATAAGCAAGGCCCAGAACCATCCCCGGCACGGCCGCCGGCATGGCCGCCAGCACCTGCAACGGCTGCACCAGAATCGCGGGCGCGCGCCGTAGCCCGACAGCGAGCAGAAACACCAGAAAGGTGCCGCCCGCCGCCGCCGCCAGCGATATCCATGTCGTGACCCACAGCGACGAATATCCGCCCGCCAGGGTGATGTTGTAATGCTTGAGGGTCAGGGACATATTGTAGGGCCAAAGGCGCACGAAGCTGGCGTAGAACACGATGGCGATTACCGACAGGACGGCCAGACAGATCAGCAGGCTGAGCCCCGCCATCGGCAAATCGCGCAGCGGCGCAAAGCTTGGTACAAATCGTTGTGCATTGGCGGGCTGGCGCCCCTGAAGCCGCATCGCGCGGCGTTCGATGGCATAGGCCGCAACGGTGGGCAGCAAGAGCATGATCCCCACGACGGCACCCATGTTGAAGTTGCGCTGTCCGATCACCTGCGCATAGATCTCGGTGGCCAGCACCGAATAATCGCCGCCGATCACCGCAGCATTGCCGAAATCGGTGATGGTGATGATGAACACCACGAAGGCGGCATTCAGAATGCCAAAGCGCGCGGCAGGCAGGGTCAGATCGCGGAACTGGAGCAATGGCGAGGCCCCCATGACCTCGGCGGCCTCATAGGTTCGCGCATCCAGCAGAACCAGCGCCGCCCCGATGATCATGACCGCCTGTGGAAGGGCATAAAGCGTGTTGGCGATCAGCAGCCCCCAAAAGCCATAGATCTCCATCTCGATGCCGAAAATCTGGTTCACCAGGCCGTTGCGCCCCAACAGAAAGATCAACCCGAGCGCCTGCACAAGCGAGGGCGCAAGCAGCGGCAGGATAATCACCGCCCGGATCAGGCGCTTGCCGCGAAAGGCACAACGATAGAGGCCATGCGCGATGATGAAACCAAGGGTGACGCTGAGCAGGGTGGTTGCCCCGCCCATGACCATGGAATGGCGCGTTGCCCGCCAGAACCCGGAAGAGCCGAGCACCTCGGCATAATTCGACAGGCCATATGCGCCGTCAGCCGTGGTGATGGAGCGCAGAAAGACAATCGCCATCGGATATAGAAAGAACAGCACCAGCCCCAGGAGGGGAACGCCGACACAGATCAGCGCAAGGGCTTTGTCGCCATCAAAACGGGCGGATTTTGCGCCGCGCGAGGGGATGGGCCGGGGCAGGGTGGCCTGCGTCATGCCCCGGCTCCGGTCAGATCATCACGGACCCAGACACAGTGATCCGGCGCGATTGCGAGCGATAGCCGGTCACCGGGGCTAAACATGTCCACACCATGGGTTTCCACCTGAAGCGGGCCAAGCGGGCTATCGAGGTCGAGCCGCTTGAGATTTCCAAGAAAGCTGATGTCCCGCACGGTGGCGGGACCCTCTGCATCAGGCGTCAGGTCGATATGTTCGGGTCGGATACAGGCGATGTACTCTGCATCCGCCCCGTTTGGGCGGGTCTGCAACAACCTCGGCTGAACCCGGCGGATCACATCGGTTTCGATCAGATTGCTCGTGCCCATGAAATCGGCCACGAATCGCGTGGCGGGCCGGTGATAGAGATCCTCGGGGGGGCCGGCCTGTACGACGGTTCCGTGGTTCATGCAGATGATCTTGTCGGCCAGTGCAAGCGCCTCTTCCTGATCGTGGGTCACCATCAGGGTGGGAATGCCAAGGCTGCGTTGCAGGTGCCGGATCTCGCCACGCAGATCGGCGCGCACCTTGGCATCGAGGGCCGAAAGCGGCTCGTCCAGCAGCAGGACACGCGGATCAACCGCGATGGCGCGGGCCAGGGCGATGCGCTGTTGCTGACCGCCCGACAGCTGCGCGGGAAACTTGTCGGCCAGGGTCGGCATCTTGATCAGGTCAAGCAACTCGCGGACCCGTGCCGCGATACGATCGCCCGGGGCGCCGCGGATTTTGAGGCCATAGCCGATGTTCTCGGCCACGGTCATGTTGGGAAACAACGAATAGGATTGAAACACGATGCCAAACCCACGCTTGCGCGCAGGCAGGTTCGATAGCGTTTCGCCCTCGACGCTGACCGTGCCCGCGTCGGTTTCGGTCAGCCCGGCGATGATCCGCAAAAGCGTGGTTTTGCCACAGCCCGACGGCCCCAGAAGGCAGACGAATTCGCCTTTCTCGATGCTGATCGAAACGTCATCGAGGGCGGTGAATTTTCCGAACGTCTTGGTTGCGTTCTCGACGCTAAGATACATCTGGGATCTTCCGGTGCTTGAAGGGGGCTTTGTGGTGATAACGTGACGGCGGATCACGCCGCCGTCACGGGGTAACCGGTCTTAGCGACCGAAGCGCTCGCGCCATTCGGCCTTGACCTCGACCTGTTGTTTGGCAGAGGCGTCGAAATCGACATCGGCCAGAACGGTGCCGATATCCGCAGGCAGCCCCGCCGCCTTGGCGGCTTCGGAGCCTTCAACGCCCGGCACGGTGACCAGGGCCTTATAGGCACCATAGAGCGCGATGGCCTCGTCCGACATGGTCCAGTCAAGGAACTTTTGGGCGTCCCCGACATTATCGGAGCTGGACAGAATGCCATTGGCCTCAAGCTCATAGCCGACGCCGCCTTCGGGAAAGACCATGGCCAGCGGATAGCCTTCCTGAATCGATTGCATTGCCGTGAAGGCCAGCGAAATGCCAACCGTATATTCCCCGACGCGGGCCGATTTGCACGGCTTGGACCCGGACGAGGTGTATTGCGCCATATTCGGGTCGACCGCCTCAAGCTGTGCCCAGCCGGCCTCTTTTCCCATGCTTTGCAGCACCGCGTTGACATGCAGATACCCCGTGCCCGACGAGTTGGGATCAGGCATCAGCACTTCGCCCTTGAACCCCTCTTGTTCGAGATCGGCCCAGCTTGTCGGCATGGGCAGGCCTTTTTCCTCAAGCCGGGGTTTGTTCACGCAAAACGCACCCATATAGCCGATGGGCGCATACCAGCGGTCATCGGGATCGCGGAAACGGTCGGGCAGCACCTCAACGCCCGCAGGCGCATAGGGCGTCATCATCTCAAGTACGCGCGGGTCCATCATTGCCGTCACGGCCCAGCCCCAGATCACATCGGCCTGCGGGTTACCGGCCTCGGCCAGAATGCGTGCACCAAGCTTGCCGGTGGACAGGCGCAGCACGTTCAGCTCTACATCCGGCAGGGCCTTTTGCGCCGCTTCGGTGTAGGCGGCCAGCTCTTCCTCTTCAAGCGCGGTATAGATCGTAAGCTCGCCGGCGGCGGCGGGCAGCGCCATGCCAAGCGCCAAAAGCGATGCGGTCATTTTGAAAACAGTCATGGTCATCTCCTTGTTGTCGGGTGCCCACGGCGGTGGTGGGCGGGTAGCGGCCTTTGAGCCGTTCTTTTGGTCTCCACCCCCTCGGCAGAGGAGGATCCACCTGCCGGGTTTTGTGGGTATTTGTGTAGTCTTGCATTTTTTTGGGTTTTGTCTATGGCTAATTGCATCCGGGCGCGACATTGGCGCATTGGGTCGTTCAAATGAGGGAAAACCATGCAAACCACACCAGCAGCCCTGAAAAACAAGGCACTTTGCGCATTTGCGCATGAGTTGGCGGATATTGCGCAGCCAATCGCGCTGCAGTATTTCCGCACCAAGCTGGATGTGTTGGAAAAGCAAGATTTGTCGCCCGTGACCATCGCGGACCGTTCTGTTGAGGCGGCGATGCGGGATCGAATCACGCAAATGCACCCCGATCACGGAATATATGGCGAGGAGCACGGCCAACACGGCCTGGATCGCAGGGATATCTGGGTGATCGACCCGATTGACGGCACGAAAAGCTTTGTCAGCGGCATGCCAACCTTCGGCACCCTGATCGCACATCTGCGCGATGGCGCGCCCGATCTGGGGGTGATCGCGATTCCGTTCACCGGCGAACGTTGGACCGGAATGGCGGGCGCGCCGAGCATGTTTGGCGATAGCCCCTGCAAAACAAGCGGCTGCACTTCGCTGTCCAAGGCCCGGCTTTATACCACATCGCCTGATATCTTTGACGCGGCCGGGCTTTGCCTGTTCGAGGCGCTGTCGGGCCGGGCGGCAATGCGCCGCTTTGGCGGCGATTGCTATGCCTATGGGCTATTGGCCTCGGGGCATGTGGATGCGGTGTTCGAGATGGATCTCCAGCCCTATGATTACATGGCGCTGGTGCCGGTGATCGAAGGCGCGGGCGGTGTGATAACCGATTGGCAGGGGCAGGCGCTGACGCTGGCCTCGGAGGGGCGGGTCATCGCCGCTGCAACCCCTGAACTGCACCGCGAGATGCTTGGGGTTCTGGCCTCTGGCGCGCTGGATAGCTGAATTTTGCCGCATGACGGCAGGGGATGATCCGAAAAACAGGATACAGACCCCGATCAGGCCCATGTGATCACGAAGGGCGTTATCAAAAAGCGTGACCGTTTACCGGATGGGAGCCAAGAAAGGCGTTTCCAGGCGCGGCGATTTGATGTGCCGCGCCCGGATGGTTTCGTGGTGAATCAGGCCAGATCGAAACGATCGGCGTTCATGACCTTGGTCCAGGCCGCAACGAAATCGCGGACCATCTTTTCCTTGTTGTCGTCCTGGGCATAGACCTCTGCATAGGCCCGCAGGATCGAGTTTGACCCAAAGACAAGATCGGCGCGGGTGGCGGTCCATTTGACCTTGCCCGTGGCGCGGTCGCGCACCTCGTAGATACCGTTGTCAACGGGGTTCCAGGTGTTCGCCATATCGGTGAGGTTCACGAAGAAATCGTTGGTCAACGCGCCTTCGGTCTCGGTGAAGACGCCGTGCTTGGTGCCGCCATGGTTGGTGCCCAGCATGCGCATTCCGCCAAGAAGAACCGTCATTTCATGCGCGCTGAGGCCCAACAACTGGCTCCGGTCGAGAAGCATTTCCTCGGCGGTGACGACATAGTCGTTCTTCATCCAGTTGCGAAAGCCATCCGCCAGCGGTTCGAGCACGTCAAAGCTGTCGGCGTCGGTCATCTCGGCGGTGGCATCGCCACGGCCCGGCGCGAAGGGCACCTCGATGTCAAAGCCCGCCGCCTTTGCAGCCTGTTCAACGCCAAGGTTACCGGCGAGAACGATCACATCCGCCACGCTGGCGCCGGTCTCGCCTGCGATGCCTTCAAGCACCGCCAGAACACGGGTCAGACGCTCAGGCTCGTTGCCTTCCCAGTCCTTTTGCGGGGCCAGACGGATACGCGCGCCATTGGCACCGCCGCGCAGGTCCGATCCGCGGAAGGTGCGGGCGCTGTCCCATGCGGTGGCAACCATATCTCCAAGCGACAGACCGCTCTCGGCGATCTTGGCCTTGACGGCAGCGACGTCATAACCGGTGCTGCCAGCCGGGATCGGATCTTGCCAGATCAGGTCTTCCTGCGGCACATCGGGGCCGAAATAGTTCGACTTGGGGCCAAGGTCGCGATGCGTGAGCTTGAACCATGCACGCCCAAAACAATCGTCGAAATAGGCCTGGTCGGCCATGAATTTTTCACAGATCGCGCGATAGGTCGGGTCCATTTTCATTGCCATGTCGGCATCGGTCATCATCGGCATGACGCGCTTGGACGGGTCGGTTGCATCAACCGGCATGTCCTCTTCCTTGATGCCGATGGGCTGCCATTGCTGTGCGCCTGCGGGCGATTTGGTCAGTTCCCAGTCATAGCCGAACAGAAGCTTGAAATACCCCATGTCCCATTTGGTCGGATTGGTTGTCCACGCGCCCTCGATGCCCGAGGTCACTGCGTTGGTGGCCTTGCCGTCAAGGTTCGGGTTGACCCAGCCAAAGCCCTGGCTCTCGATCTCTGCGGCCTCGGGTTCGGCGCCAAGAGCATCGGCATCGCCATTGCCATGCGCCTTGCCGACAGTATGGCCACCACAGGTCAGGGCGGCGGTTTCCTCGTCGTTCATCGCCATGCGGGCAAAGGTCTCGCGGACCTGACCGGCGGTCTTGAGCGGGTCGGGCTGACCGTTGACGCCCTCGGGGTTCACATAGATCAGGCCCATCTGCACGGCGGCCAGCGGGTTTTCCATCGTGGCCGGGTTCTCGACGCTCTCATAGCGGCTGTCGGAGGGGGCCAGCCATTCCTTTTCCGCGCCCCAGTAGGTGTCTTTCTCGGGGTGCCAGATATCCTCGCGGCCAAACGAAAAGCCAAAGGTTTTCAGGCCCATTGATTCATAGGCCATGGTGCCCGCAAGCAGGATAAGATCGGCCCAGCTTACCTTGTTGCCGTATTTTTTCTTGAGCGGCCAGAGGATGCGGCGGGCCTTGTCGAGGTTGCCGTTGTCGGGCCAGCTGTTGAGCGGGGCGAAGCGGAGGTTGCCGTGACCACCGCCACCGCGACCATCGGCAAGACGGTAAGTCCCGGCAGAGTGCCACGCCATGCGGATCATCAACCCGCCGTAATGGCCCCAATCGGCTGGCCACCAGTCCTGACTGTCGGTCATCAGCGCAGTCAGGTCTTTTTTCAGGGCCTCGACGTCGAGCTTTTTGAGCTCTTCGCGATAGTCAAAATCAGCGTCCATGGGATTGGTCTTGCTGTCATGCTGGTGCAGGATCTCAAGGTTGAGGGACTTGGGCCACCACTCCATGTTCGAGGCGTCGGTTGCGGTATTGCCGCCATGCATGACCGGGCATTTCCCGATATCGTTTCCGTCCATCTGTCTCTCCGATTCTGGCTTGGTTAATTGAATGTTGCTTGGAAAAGGGGGGGCGTATCTTCAAACACTTAGCATGATTTCCAGATGTCGCTTGCCTTATGGGGCCGCACAGGTGGACCCTCTCCTCCCGATCAAGTCTGAGGATTACATATCAAATCCATATCATAGGTTTAAGTTACATTTTGTAATCGTAACGATAACCTTGGGTTATTTCTATCGGGGCGCGGATCAGAGCCTGTCGAGCAAGGCGCGGGTCGGCCAGGCATCGGCAGGCAGGCCAAGGCGGGCCTGCATGTCGCGCACCGCCGCGCGGGTGCCCGCCCCCAAAATGCCGTCGATCTTGCCCACATCATAGCCGCGCCTGGCCAGCTTGCTCTGAAGCGCCTTCATCTGATCGCCCGACAGGCCCGGATCGGGGTTGCCCGGATCGAAGACCGGCGCACCGGCAAGACGGTTGGCGAAATAGGCGGCGGTCAGAACATAGGTAAAGCTTTGGTTCCATTCGAAATAAACGTCGAAATTGGGATAGGCGAGAAAGGCAGGCCCGCCCTTGCCTTGCGGCAGGATCACGCGGGCGGGCAGGGCGGCGCTGATCTTGCCATGACGCGGCCTTACCCCCATGCGCGCCCACTCTGCGCCGGGTTTGACCGTTTCAAGCCCGCTTTGCGACCAATCAAACCCGGCGGGCAAGGCGACCTCTTGCAGCCACGGCTCGCCCTTGCGCCAACCAAACCCGCTTAGCATCTTGGCCCCGGACAGAAGCGCATCGGCGGGCGAGGTCCTGAGGCGCACATGCCCATCGCCATCGCCATCGACCCCGTTTTCCAGAATGTCGCGCGGCAGCATCTGGACCATGCCGATTTCCCCGGCCCAGGCCCCAGTGGTGGTGGCCGGGTCGAAATCGCCATTCTCGTAAAGCTCAAGCGCCGCAAAAATCTGCGGGCGAAACAGTGCCGGACGGCGGCAATCATGCGCCAGCGTCACAAGCGCGTTCAGCGTGTTGAAGTCGCCCTGAAAGGCGCCATAGTCGGTCTCGAATGCCCAGAACGCCAGCAGGACACCGGCGTCGATGCCATAGCTGCGCGCGATCTGATCAAAGCTGGCCTTGTGGCGTTTGGCCATGGCGCGGCCCTTGTTAAGGCGGTTATTGCTGATCAGGCGGCGGGCGAAATCGGTAAAGGGAAGCTGAAACACGCCCTGACGGCGGTCGGCCTGCAAGACCTTGGGATCTTGGCGCGCGCTGGCGAAAAAGCGATCCACCGTGGCCGAGGCATGGCCTTTGGCCACGGCCTCTTGGCGCAACCCCTGAACGAAGGATTGAAATCCGCCGCCGCATTCGGCGCTTGCCATCGTTCCGCCTGCTAGCCAAAGCGCCAGCGCCGCTGTGATCCCTCGCATGTCCCGTGCCTTTCTGTTCGTCGGTTTAGTGAAACACCAGCGCCAGCAGAATCGCCAGCCCCAAGGCCCACGCCCAGACCCGCCAGAGCGCGCGACAGGCGGCGTCCACCTCGGGCGCGCCGATGTCCCTGCGCCCGGTGCTGTTAACATAGGGAAAATCGGTCAGCACGCCATGATAGGTGCGTGGCCCCGCGAGGGCCACGCCAAGCGCGCGCGCCATCGCCGCCTCGGGCCAGCCGGCATTGGGAGAGCGGTGGCGCGGGGCCTCTGTCACAATCGCGGGCCAGGCGGACCAGATCGCGTGGCTCGCCACGATCAGCATCGCCGTCAGGCGCGCGGGGATAAGATTGAGCAGATCGTCAAACCGGGCCGCCGCCCAGCCGAAATCGTGGTATTCATCGGTACGATAGCCGATCATGCTGTCGGCGGTATTGGTGATTTTATAGAGCAAAATCCCGGGCAGACCTGCGATCAGAAACCAGAAAGCCGGCGCAATGACGCCGTCGCTCAGGTTCTCGGCGGCGGATTCGATGGCGCCGCGCGCCACGTCTGCGGGCTGCATCGTGGCGGTATCGCGCCCCACAATCCGGGCCACGGCAAGCCGAGCGTCGCCCAAAGAGACGCGAAGCGCGTCGCCTACGGCGGCCACATGGTCAACCAGAGAGCGTTGCGCCAGAAGGATCGCAGCGACCAGGATTTCGACCAGCGGGCCCAGTTCTTCCAGCAGCGTACCAAGTGCCATGGCGCCAAGGCCAAGCAGGATCATGGCGATGATCCCGCGCCCTCGCCGCGCAGTGCCCCGGTTGAGCCGCACATCGCACCATCCCACCGCGCGCCCCATCAGAACCGCCGGATGCGGCACGCGATCCCAGAGCCAGCGCGGCTCGCCCAGGGCCGCATCAAGCAGCATCGCCAGCACCAGCGTCATAGCGCACGCTCGATCTGCGCCCAGCCGTGTGGCGCAGGCAAGCCGAGGCGGATCAGGTCATCGGCATAGGGAAAGACGCGGCCAAGAATGCGGTGGCTGGCAAGCCGGTCCTGCCAGTGTCGGGCGTTGTCCACCCGGTATAGCCGGAACAACGCGGTGCCGCCGGTCACCTCGGCACCTGCACGTTGCATCAGCGCATCAAGCCGTGCGGCATCCGTGCCAAGCCGGATGCGGGTTGCCTCAGCCCAGGTCGGATCGGTCAGTGCACGCGCGCCGATGGCAAGCGCCGGGCCAGAGACGGGCCAGGGGCCGAGCATCTCTTGCAGCTGCGCAATCAGCGGCGCGGGGCCGATGGCAAAGCCAAGGCGCAGCCCCGCCAGCCCCCAGAATTTCCCAAAGCTTTTCAGAACGATATGACCGGGCCGGATGGCATGGGCCACAAGCGAGCGCATCGGGGCAATGTCACAAAAGCTCTCGTCGATCACGGTAAGCGGCGCGCCAAGGTCGTCGGCGCCGAAAAAATGCCCTGTGGGGTTGTTGGGATGGACAATGACGCGGGCATCCGGGCGCGCGGGCGCGGTGGGCGTGACGGTCCAGCCATGCGCGGCAAAGCCTGCGGCGTGTTCGTTATAGGTTGGCGCGGGGATATGGACCTGTCCTGCTTTGGCCAGTCCGGGCAGCCGCGCGATCAGGCTTGAGGCGCCGGGGGCGGCCAGGATCGCGGCGCCGTCTGGCACCTGCCAGAATGTGCGGGCGGCGCGGGTCAGGGCGTCTTGTGCGGCGCGGTCGGGCAGGGCGCTCCAGGCGCCCGGGTCAATCGAACCGACCGGATAGGGCAGGGGGTTGATGCCGGTCGAGAGATCAAGCCAGTCGGCGCGCGCCCCGCCATGTTGTGCAATCGCCGCGTCAAGCCCGCCGCCGTGATCGCGCAGCATGCCGGTTACTCCTCTGCGGTGTCGGGCAGGGGGGGGTGACGGGTGACGAAATGCCCCTTTACGCCCTGGGGCCATTGTTTGTAGGGCACTTGGCCATTGGTGCTCTGGGCATGCAGAGAAGCGTAGTCGACGATCGCCTCAGCGGCCTCGGGCGTAGGGTCGAATTTGCCAAGGGTATAGGCGAGCTTGCCGGCACCCTGCACCGCGACATTGCAGCCATGAGAACAGCCCATCAGGCAGGACACGCGGCGCGTCCTGACCCCCTCGCGCGCTGCGGCGGCGGCCTCAATCAGGTCGGCCATGTCTTGACCGTGGGGACGTGACTGGGTGGCCTCGTCCCAGTCGGGTGTCTTGCAGGTGTCGCAAATGGTGATCCAGCTTGTCATCGGGGGCTCGCTCGTTGTTTGGAATGGTTCAAGCGGAAATCCGCACAATCTGCAAGGGTTGCTTATGCGAAACCTGTGCGATCAGGCAGGCATTAACACTTTGTTAAGGTTTGAAGGCAAAGACATTAAGGAGGCAGCGGCTGGCAAGGGCCACATGCGTCGCACCACGTGAGGATATATGAACGTCTTGATCGTTGAAAGCTCGCCCGATCTGGGCCGCCTGTGGCAGAACCACATGCAGCGGCTTGGGATGGATGTCTATCTTTCAAACGATCAGGGCAGTGCGGTCAATGCCCTCAACACCCAGGCCTTTGATGTGATCATTCTGGATCTCGTGCTGGAGCGTGGCAGCGCCCTGGCGGTGGCCGATCTTGCCTGCTATCGCTATCCTGACTCGCAGGTGATTTTCGTGACGAACACCGGGTTTTTCTCGGATGGGTCGATCTTTGAGCTTAGCGTGAATGCGCGTGCCTTGCTGCAATCGGATACCCCGCCGGAGGATCTGGCGGCGATGGTCGAGCATTACGGGCGTACCGCCTGAGCGCGGCCAGGGTTTTCAAGACTTGAGCGCGCAGGGCGCGCAAGGTTATTCTTTGGTTCGGGGCTCTGCCCCGTCGCCCCGAGGGGCGACACCCCGGGATATTTTTGGCCAGAAGAAAATGACCTCAATCCAGCCGGGTCACGATGTTCGAGCTGCGTTCCAGCGTGCGATGCACCGGGCATTTATCGGCGATTTCCAAAAGTTTTTCGCGCTGGGTTTCATCCAGATCGCCGCTTAACCGGATCACCCGGGTGAACGTGTCGGCCTGTGCGCCCGCGCGGCTGCGGGCGTCCTGGGCATGGACTTTGTCATGCGAGACATCGACGCTGACATGGGTGAGCGGCCAGCCTTTGCGCCGGGCATACATGCGGATGGTCATCGAGGTGCAGGCGCCAAGACCCGCAGCCAGAAAGCCATAGGGCGACATGCCGCGGTCGGTGCCGCCATAGGCCTCTGGTTCGTCCGCGAGCATATGATGATCGGGGCCGGAATTTATGTCTTGCAAGTAGCCGTCGGAATTGGCCTCGCTGACCCGCACGATGCCTTCAGGCGCGCCCGGCGGGGGCGCGGGGGGCGACAGATCAAGGTAGTGCATGACCCAGGCCGCAATCACCTGCGCGGCATATTCGGCATCCGCGGCATTGGTGATCAGGTGATCGGCATTGTCGAGAGTGACAAAGCTTTTGGGATGTTTCGCGGTCTTGAAGATTTCGGCGGCGTTTTCGATGCCGACGGTCGCATCGCGCGGGGCGTGCAACACCAGAAGGGCGCGGCCGAGATGGGCGATATCCTGTTCCAGGGTTTCGGCCTTCACGTCATCGACAAAGCCCTTGCCGATGCGGATTTTGCGCCCGCCAAGAGTGACTTCGGCGACACCTTCGTTTTTGATTGTCTCAAGCGCATTGCCGAAGTTATGGGTGACGTGGTCAGGATCAAACGGCGCGCCTATGGTGACCACGGCGCGGGTGCTTTCGATCCGGCGGGCGGCGGCCAGAACGGCAGCGCCGCCAAGGCTATGGCCGATCAGAAGCCCCGGTGCCATGCCGCGATCAGACAACGCGCGGGCCGCCAGCTCAAGATCGTCGACATTGGAGGAAAACGAGGTGTTCTCGAATTCACCCTCAGAATGGCCAAGCCCGGTGAAATCGAACCGCAACACCGCAATGCCCGCCCCGGCAAGGCGCGCCGCGATCCGGCGCGCGGCGGGAATATCCTTGGAGCAGGTAAAGCAATGCGCAAACAGTGCCGTGGCCAGATGCGGACCCTCTGGCAGATCAAGCCGGGCGACAAGCTCGTGGCCGGCATGGCCAGTGAAAGTCAGGCGTTCAGTGGGCATGACATATCCTTTGATAGAGTTGACCAAGACTAGATGCGCAAGGCCTGTTCTGCCACCCCGGCGCGTGCTGTGTCACGCGAAGGTGAGCCGGGCAGGCCCGATACCATTAAAATTCGGCTTTTTGTTTAATGAAAAGACTCGGCGCTGGCCACAGATCATTAACCGCATCGGGCGATGATGTGCGGGTAGACAGGTTATATGTGATATGGTCATGCGTGTGAAATCTCAGCGGGAAGTGCGCCTTTTTGCGGTGGCGGTATCGCTTGTCGTGCTTGTAAGCAGCATGCTGTTGCGGATGCTTATCTTGCCGCCCGATCTGGCGGCTGAAACGCTCTTGCCAGACTCGTTCGTGGCGGTGATGGTCTCTGCGCCGATTGCGTATTTCGTCGGACAGCGGATGCTTGAGGCTCATGAACTTGCCGCCAAGCTTGAGCATGCGGTTTCTCACGATCTTCTGACCGGGGTCTGCACACGTGCCCGTTTTCACGAACGGGCGGGTGAACTTGGCGGTGCCAGCTCTGTTGTGATCGTCGCCGATATTGACCATTTCAAGGGATTTAATGATCAATACGGTCATCACGCGGGGGATCTTGCGCTTCGGCAATTTGCCGCAATTCTTGCCGAGAACTGTCGCGCGGATGACATCGTGGCGCGGTTTGGAGGAGAGGAATTTGTCGTGCTGTTGCGCGACACCACGATCTCCGATGGCCTGGTCGCCGCGGAACGGCTTGGACGGCGCATTCGCCAGCAACCCGTCTTCGTCGATCAGCAGGCCCTTGGCCTGACGGCCAGTTTCGGAGTGGCGGTTCTGCCCCCCGGTGGCAATGCTGAAGCGGCCATTCAACAGGCTGACCGCGCGCTTTATCACGCCAAGCATGAAGGGCGCGACCGCGCCTATGTCTATGATCCCTCCCGCGATGCGGGCTCTTTGCCAATGAGCGACGCAGCCGAGTGACGCCGAAAGGAATCAAAATTTGTTATGTATTGCATATTATAAATTCGTTTTAGAAATTATTTTTCCAAGTCTATGTCTGGGGTGGCCGAGTGGCCTGGCTCAGATAAAAGGAAAGCTAATGCCCCAGGATATTTGCGTAGATCAGCGTGCGCCGGACCGGGTTTCCGGTGTGCCGACAGGATTCATCATGACCCTTGTCATTTTGGCGATTGCCGCCCTCGTGGTGACAGATCCAAGCCCCGATACTGCAGTGGCGCCCGCCGGTTCGACCGGTGTCGCGCTTGAAGACTGGCACGGCAATGTGATGCGGTCGCGATGAGCCGTGCGCCGGGGCGGGCGGATCAGACCCGCCCCATCAGCGCATCATCGAAGGGATAGTGCGTGAGGTTTTCAAATCCGGTTTCGGTGATCAGAACCTGATCTTCGAGCTTGATCGAAAAAGCACCGCCCTCGGGGCTTATCAGGGCCTCGACACAAAGCACCATGCCCGGCTCCAGCGCATAGTCAAACGCGCCGGGCACGGCCTTGTCGGGGTAGGCCACAAGCGGCCATTCATCGCAAAGCCCGACGCCATGCATCATGCAGCCGTATTTCAACGCCTGAAATTCGGGATCAAGCACATGACAGCGTGCGGTCAGCTCCGGGATGGTGATCCCGGGTTTGAGCAATTCCATGTTGCGCATAATGTGGTCATGCCCGTGCTGCATCGCATAGACCATATCGGCGGGGGGCGGGCGATCGCCGATCCACCAGCTACGGCTTATGTCGACACAAATGCCGTAACTGCCGACAAGATCGGTATCAAAGCTGACGATTTCATTGTTTTGCACGATCCGCCCGCCGCATTCCTGAAACCAGGGGTTGGTGCGCGGCCCCGAGGTGAGCAGGCGGGTTTCAATCCATTCGCCACCGCGCCGAATGTTTTCGGCGTGCAAAACCGCCCAGATATCATCCTCGCTTGTCTGCCCTTGCGGGACAGCCTCGCGGGCGAAGCTTTCCATCGCGGCGACGGCGGTTTCACAGGCGTGGCTGGCACAGCGCATCGCCTTGATCTCATCAGGCCCCTTCACGGCGCGGGTCCTTTCGGTGAGTTCTTCGCCTTCCATGATCTCGAACCCCTGCGCTTCGAGGGCACGCAACCCGTGCAGCATGACCTTGTCGACCGCGAGACGCATGTTGCCTGGCGCGTGTTCGGCCAAAAGTGTGCGCACCTCATTGGCAAAGGTATCGGCGGCCACATCGAGCTTGTCGCCCCGATCAAAGTAAAACAGATCCGCGCCAGAGCGCTGTTCGCGCACCAGCGGGTTGAAGGTGCTCAGGAAGGGCGAATTCTTGTAATCCCAGATCACCATATAGCCATCGGCGCAGAGCAGCACCGCGCGAAACGGGTTATGGGTGTTCCAGAGCTGCATGTTGGTGCTGTCGGTGGCATAGCGGATATTGAGCGGGTCAAACAGCAACACCCCGGCATAGTCGCGTGCCACCACCGACGCGGTCAGCCGTTCCCAGCGAAAGCGCCGCATTGCCTGAAGGTCAGGCAGATCAAGCCCCGCCGCGGCCCATTCGGAATAGGCAAGCTGTGTCGGGCCGATTTCGATCCGGTCGGCGTCATTCGGGGTGTTGTCGCCCAGGGCGGCGCCGCGGGTCGGGTCGATTTTGCGGGTGTCGCGGAAATGGGTGTTCATCGGCCTCTCCTTCAAGGCCGAGATTGGAAGGATCAGACCCGTGTTGCGCGCCAGATTGCGACATGAATGACGGTCGCGTTTGACGCAAATCGCAAGACGGCGTGGCTCAGGCGCCGCGCACCGCGTCGATCATGCGTTGTACGTTGTCGGGATTGGCGTCCGGGGTGATGCCGTGTCCGAGGTTGAAGATATGCGGGCCGTTGCCAAAGGCCTTGACGATGCGTTTGGTCTCGCTCACCAGGGCGTCGCCGCCTGTGACCATATGCGACGAGGCAAGATTGCCCTGAACACAGCCGTCTTTCTGGACATGCTCGGCGGCCCATTCGGCGCTGACGGAATCGTCAATCGCGACACAATCGGCGCCGGTCCTGGCGTGAAAGCCGATGTATTTATCCCCGGCCTCGCGCGGGAAGGCGATGATCGGGGTGCCCGGGTGGCGCGCCTTGAGTTCGGAAATGATCCGCTTGGTGGGGGCGGTTGCGTATTTATCGAAATCCGCACCTTTGAGCGAACCGGCCCAGCTGTCGAAAAGTTTGACGACTTCGGCGCCGGCCTCGATCTGGGCCGAGAGATATTCGATCGTGCCTTCGGTGATGCGATCCAACAGGCCCTCGAACACCGCCTTGTTCTGGTCCTTGAGCGCATGCGCCGGGCCCTGATCGGGGGTGCCGCGACCGGCGATCATATAGGTGGCGACGGTCCATGGCGCGCCTGCAAAGCCGATCAGGGTGGTTTCGCGCGGCAGGGCACCAGTGAGATTGCGCACGGTCTGATAGATCGGGTTGAGCGTCTCATGGATGTCAGCCACGGGTTTTAGCGCATCAAGGCCGCTCTGATCGGTGATGGTCGAAAGGCGCGGGCCTTCGCCGGTGACGAACCACAGGTCGGCGCCAAGCGCCTGAGGCAAGAGCAGGATATCGGCAAAGAGAATCGCCGCATCAAACCCGTAACGGCGGATCGGCTGAAGGGTGACTTCGGTCGCGAGATCGCTGTTATAGCACAGCGAAAGGAAATCGCCGGCCTCTGCGCGGGTGGCCTTGTATTCCGGCAGGTAACGCCCCGCCTGCCGCATCATCCAGATGGGGGGGACGGGCTGCGTTTCACCAGCCAGAGCCTTGAGGATTGTCTTGTCAGCGGCCATTGGGTTTCTCCGTTTTCCCGGTTGGTCACCTCCGGGGCACAAGATGTCAAGCACTCTGGCGCTTGTCAGTCAGGTTTCTCGCGTCTAAACCATCGCCATGACACTTGATTTGCCCACCCCGACCAAACCCCTCAAAATTGGCACGCGCGGCTCGCCGTTGGCCTTGGCGCAGGCCCATGAAACGCGCAGCCGGTTGGCGGCAGCCTTTGATTTTCCCGAGGAAGCCTTTGAAATCATTGTGATTAAAACCACAGGCGATCGGGTAATTGACCGCCCTCTGAAAGAGATCGGCGGCAAGGGGCTGTTCACGCGTGAGATCGAGCAGGCGATGTTGATCGGCGAAATCGACATTGCGGTGCATTCGATGAAAGACATGCCGGTCCTGCAACCCGAGGGGCTTTTGCTGGATACCTATCTTCCGCGTGAAGATGTGCGTGATGCGCTTGTCTCGCCATCGGTGAAAAGTCTGGCCGACCTGTCCGCAGGGGCGCGCGTCGGCACCTCGTCCTTGCGGCGCAAGGCGCAGGTTCTGGTCGCCTATCCACAGCTTGAAGTGGTCGAATTTCGCGGTAACGTGCAGACACGGTTGAAGAAACTGGAGGATGGCGTTGCGGCCTGTACCTTTTTGGCGATGGCCGGACTTAACCGGCTGGGCCGCCCTGAGGTGGCGCAATGCGCGATTGAGCCCGAGATCATGCTTCCGGCGGTGGCGCAGGGCGCGATCGGGATCGAGCGGCGCGCGGATGATACCGCCGCCGCCGATATGCTGGCCGCGATTCACCATACTGAAACCGGCGAGCGCCTTGCCGCCGAACGCGCCTTTCTGGCGGCGCTTGATGGGTCGTGTGAAACGCCGATTGCCGGTTTGGCAGAACTGTCAGGTGGCACTCTGCGCCTGCGCGGAGAGATTTTGCGCCCCGATGGCAGCGAGAGCCTGACAGATGAGGGCACAGCCCTGATCGAGGACGGGGCACAGCTTGGCCGCGAGATGGCGGCGCGGTTGTTGGCACGGGCGGGTGACGGGTTTTTCGACTGGCGCGCCTGAGGCTATTCCTCTGGCAATAGCTTGCCGGGGTTCATGATGTTGTTGGGGTCAAGTGCGGCCTTGATTGCACGCATCGCAGCGACCGCCGCCTTGTCCTTGTGAAGCGCCATGGCAGGCCGTTTCGACAGGCCGATCCCGTGTTCGGCGGAAAAACTTCCGCCAAGGGCGATCACCTCATCCTCGACTGCGCGCTGAATGGCGCGGTGCAGCGCCGGATCGCTGACCGAGGGAAAGCCCGCGTAATGCAGGTTGCCATCGCCAAGATGCGCCACGCCGGTATTGAAAATGCCGGGATCAATCGCCGTGCTGCGCGCCTCGATCCGTTCCAGCAGGCGTTGCATGCGGTCGGTCGCCACGGCGATATCGTTGTCGATCACCGGGCTGCGCATCCGTAAAACATGTGCCGAGGCTTCGCGCCGGGCCCATATTTCTGCACGCTGAGCGCTGTTTTGCGCGATCACCGCATCAAGCAGGGTGCCGTCTTCAAACAGTTTTGCAAGCACGGCCTCAAAATGCGCGGCAAGCGGCACGGTGCCGTCCGGGCCGGGGGCGGTATCGCGCGGGGCACGCGCGCCCAGCTCGACCAGAACGTTGACCTCGTGGCTGGCCTCAAAAGGCGGGCGGGCCTCGGGAAAGCGGTCAAGATAGGCCTCGATAAAGCTGCGCGGCATGTATTCAAACGCCTCAACTGCGCCGCCGGTTTCATCCTGAAGCCGGTTCAACAAGGCAAGCGCTGCATTGACCGAAGGCACCGCAACCATCGCCGTGGCATAGGCGCGGGGCCGTGGCGCAAGCTTGAGAACGGCGGCGGTGATGATGCCAAGCGTACCCTCGGCACCGATCATCAGGTGGCGCAGATCATAGCCTGAGTTGTTCTTGTGCAACTCGCTCATCAGGTTCATCACCTCGCCACTTGGCAAAACCACCTCAAGCCCGAGGCAGAGATCGCGGGTATTGCCATAGCGCAGCACATTCGAGCCGCCCGCATTGGTCGAGAGCGCGCCGCCGATCATCGCAGAGCCGCGCGCGCCAAAGGTCAGCGGAAAGATCAGGTCATGTTCGGCGGTGGCGGCATGCAGGTTGGCGATGATCACGCCGGCCTCGACAATGGCGATGCGGGCCTCGGGGCGAATCTCGCGGATCGCCGACATCCGGTCAAGCGACAGCATAAGCGCGCCCTCGGCCGAGGTGCCCTTGACAAGGTTGGTATTGCCCGACACCGGCACGATGGAAAGACGGTGGCGATTGGCCAGCCTGAGAATTGCCGCAACCTCGGCGGTATTGGCCGGGCGCAGAACCGCCATCGGGGTCCATTGTGCATTCCCCGTCCAGTCGCGCGCCCAGGGGGCGGCATCGGCCCCTGTCAGTACGTATTTGGGGCCGATGATCTGGCCCAGTTCGCTTAGCTGGTCGGTGTGGGGCTCGGTGCTCATGGGGGGGATCATGTGCCAATCGCGCGCGCCTCACAAGATGCGTTGTCCAAAAGGTATTTTTCGCCCTTGACGCACGGCGCGGGCTGGCATACCTACGCCCACGTTCTGGCGGAGTAGCTCAGTTGGTTAGAGCAGCGGAATCATAATCCGCGTGTCGGGGGTTCAAGTCCCTCCTCCGCTACCACCAAACACCCCACCTGCAAGGCCGGGTTTGTGACAAGCGCGCTCAGACGCCCCCGATCCTCGACGGGGACCCCACCTTCCTCAGCGGGTGAGACAATAATCTCGGAAACAAGTTTTCGTAGCGCTGTCACTGAGGCGGCAACCGACCGCAATTTCCGAAGACGCCGCCACAGAACCGGTGTCGCTTTATGGGCGCACAAAATGGGTGGCCGAGTTCGCCGCAAAGGATATTTGCGCCGCGCATGACATCCCTCTGTGCATTGGTCGGGTCTTTTCAATCCATGATCCGGCCCAGACCGGCCCCTATCTGCGACCAAATATTGCAAAGCGGCTTGCCCAAGAGAATCTGAGCCAACCTTTCGAGTTGCCTGGAGCCGACAGCATTCGTGACTTTCTGACGGCAGAACAGGCGGCCCGGATAATTGTGCGCCTTGCCCCACGCATGCTTGCTATCGGATATGTCGGTGCTGGCGCTGACAGACCTATCGGGGGCGCAGGACTTGTCAGGATTGTTATACCTGCATTCAGCCGCGCCACCAGATGTCCGGCATGACGACATCGGCATTGCCGGGAACGTTGGCACAATCCTGCGGGTGAGGCAGGGATACCGCCGCATCGGTGGCGACATGCTCCAGACGGTCGCGGCGTAAATAGCTCACCTCAAACAGGGGGGGCACCTCCACGCCTTTGCATTCTGCAAGGCCATAAAAGTTGTTGGCATGGACATGGACGATTGCAAACTGGCTGTGAATCTTGCGGAAAAGCGCCTTGACAAGAGGTAGGCTATGGCGTTCGAAAATCCGTTCCATTTCGTGAAATTCAATCACCATCATTCGGAACTTGCTCAGCAATTCGACCGAGCTTTCGATCAGCACATCAAATTCGGCACCCTCGATATCCATTTGCAGCACAAGATCATCACCGGGTTGATCACCGAGTTTCTGAGTGACCCAACTGTTAAGCGTCATGAAGGTCTCGTCATCATAGGCGCCGAGAAACTTTTTATCAAATTCAAACAGCGGGTTACTCATCGGAGGGTTATCGACACTGGCATCGGCCATGAAGGATTTTACGCCGTAATCGCGTGCAAGTTGCTCTTCAAAATCTGCTGTGACCGATACGCCAGGTGAAAAGCAATGGCTAATCCCGTCAAAATCATCCGGCATCATATAGCCACCATCGCCATCGCCGCCGATACGCGTCAGACGCGCTGCGACATAGGCGGCGCGAAACTCGTTGATCAACTCTTCAATCGCAGGGCGAGCGACCGCTTTTTGCAGGATGTAGCCGTTTTTCAACAGCCTCCGTCTTCCGAATTTCTTAAGGGACATGTTATCTCCTGTTCAGTCGCCTTCAGCTTGAGAAACCATCCCGAATACACACCCTATCCGACATTCTCCGAATGAAACGCCGTTCTTATCAAGTTGTCTATCAAATTCAGTTCGGGAAAGTCTGTTAGGCTCGATGGTTCGTCATACCTGTACACTGTGCTTCACTTGAGCTCATTACATTGGATTGCCTGCACCGCACAGTGAAACCGCAGCCAAGACGCTTTTCCGTGCAGACTGTGACAGCCTCAAAAGAAGGCCGATTATTCCTCAGATCGACTTCAGAAATTCGGCAGACCGGCGAATATGTACTTGCAAGGCATCAGCGGCTTTGCGTGTCGGCGCATCGTAATTATTTAGTTTTATCAAAACGTTGACCACCTTATCCGCATAGCTGACAGCGGTTTGTGCGCTTGGTACAGCGTTGCCATGGTCTAGCAGGTCCGACATCTTCATGCCTGCCGTATGCACCAGTGGCTTATGCGCCATCACGCCGTCGATTATTATTCCAGACCCCCGATTTCTGTAGGCCTGATCATTATAGGGCAGCAACAGGACATCTACGGATTCAAGCACCCGTTGAAAGGCTTGGGAATCAAGGTCAGCCGGTAGAAACCTGACCGAAAAACCTTTCGTCCAGAAACCAAACCGCGCACCACAACAGAGTGCAAACTGATACCGCAGTGATCGAAGGCGCTTTCGCGTTTTGGGTTTCTGCATGACAAATTCAACACTCAGCCCAGGCGCATCACGGGCGCATTTCACTCTGAGCTGCCTGATGATATCCGGAATAAGATCCCCACCTTTTTCCTTGCGAGGTCCACCAAGATAACCAACACGCAGGGGGCGTGCCGTGCCCTTGTCAGAGCCCAAGCCATTATCGGCATGTGTTGCGCGCAAGAGAGTGACAGGAAGCAACAAACAGTCTTCGCTTGGCATGTCGTAGCAAGACAGCAAGTGATCTGCCAGATAAGAGGTCTCGGTGACAAGCACGACTTGTTTATCGGCTATGGCCGTCCGCAATCTTTTATATTCACTTTCCTCAAGACCTTGTATGTGGTGCTCTGTCAGAAAACGCAGATAGAAAACCACCCCGTCAGGAAGCTCATCAAGCAGTGCAAGGCAAATGCGAACGTCGTGAACGTGAGCCGTCGGAATCAACACAGATGGAGGTTGCTTATCCGCGCACTCAATGATCAGCTCTTTAAGCTTTTGCGTGTCGTGCCGGACCGACCATTGCGGGCGCTTTTTATGATCCCGGCGCGTCGAAAGAACTGCTTTGACCGAAATTCCGCTCAAAGAGCCTTGCTCATAGTCCACCCCGGTGACGTAAAGTCTGTTTGAGTCCGGGGCGAGTGCTTCAATCGCTCGCGGTATGGTATGCTCATGCCCATTCGTGACACCCAGGTACTTCTCGACTACAATCATTCGTTGCCATCCCGCCATTGGCGCGCAATTCGCACGACTTTGCCATCCTTTGTGAGCGAAGGGTGTCGCGACCTGTTCATGACTTGATTTTCACGTGAAGGTCAATGCCGACGGTGGTCACGGTATGCGGCGGCATCGCATGACGGTTATACCGGGCGGCTTTGCAACAATAAGAGGGGGCATCCATCCTGCCTGTTTGCGCGCGACGCAACAAAGCCTTCTTTGCCGCATTTGACAACAAGCTCTGATATGATCATTGGAAGGCATAAAGCCATTGACCAATAAAGCAGAGAACAACGCCTTGTTGCCCTCGGCTCTGAAACGGAACGATATGACTGAATATTTCAAAGCCTTCAAGCTTCTGACCAGGTATGAGCGTCGGCGCGGAGTGCTGATGCTTGGGGTGGTCATCATTGTCGCGCTGTTCGAGGCAATTGCGGTTGTCTCGATTGTGCCTTTCCTGAAGGCGAGCGCCGATCGTGGGATAATTGAGACCAACACCCTCATGAAGATGGCATATGACCGGTTTGGTTTCAGTTCAGCCAATGACTTTCTGATGTTTTTGGGGCTTGGGTCTTTCGTTCTGCTTGTCACGGCGGCGGTCGTTCGTATTTGGGGGAAATACGTCTTAACAATCTATGCGCAGACACTCCGGTCTTCGATAGAAACCCGGCTTCTGGAAATTTATCTGCGGCAGCCTTACGAATTTCATCTCAACCGCCATTCCGGTGACCTGACCAATTCTATCCTGTCTGAGGTTGACCTATTGATCCGTAACGTCTTTCAACCAATCGCTGATATGGTTGGCCGCGGAGTCACGCTCATACTTCTTGTCACGATCCTTCTGGTCTACAATCCGTGGATCGCGCTTTCTGCGATGGTTGTTCTGGGTGGGTCCTATCTGGTTATCTACCGGATCGTTTTCCGCTTTATAACCCGGATCGGGCATGCACGTGCAATCGCTAACCGTGCTCGCTTTGAAAATGCCATTGAGGCCATCGGCGGGATCAAAGTGATCCGGCTTTTGGGGCGGGAACGGATGTATCTGGACCGGTTCAGGCAGCCATCACGCGACATGTCGCGCTATTTTGCGCTGGATCTCGTGCTAGGGCAGGTGCCGAAATACCTGATTGAGGCCATCACCTTCGGGAGTGTCCTTGTGCTGAGCGTCGTGCTGCTTCGTTCCGCGCAACCGGGAGAGGCGGGTACTATCTTGCCTGCTCTCGGGCTTTACGCCTTTGCCGGAGCGCGCATCCTGCCAGCCATTCAACAGATTTATCGGTCGGCGACACAGATGCGGTTTGGTGCGCCGGGCCTTGGCGTTATCCTTGCCGATATGTCGGATCGTAGCAAGCTGGTGACCCTTCCCGAGGGGCCGGTTGAGCCTTTACCTTTCCGTGACAACATAGGTCTGCGCTCGCTCTCCTATGAGTATCCGGGCAGCAGCAATGCAGGCATATCCGATGTCACACTTGATATTCCCTTTGGCAGTTCTGTCGGCATTGTCGGGACGACCGGCGCGGGCAAGACAACCCTTGTTGATCTCATTCTGGGGTTGCTGGTGCCGAGTTCGGGGCATATCGAGGTAGACGGTCAACCTCTGAGCGCCGACACCCTGCGCCGCTGGCAGGCTAATGTCGGTTATGTCCCGCAAGACATCTTTTTGAGCGATGACACCATATCGGGCAATATCGCACTCGGACTTGCGCCAGAGGACATTGATCCCGAACGTGTCCGCGAATGCGCCCGCATGGCACAGATCGACCGCTTTATTGATGAGGAGTTGCCCGATGGCTATGACACCCAGGTTGGTGAGCGCGGCGTGCGCCTGTCGGGGGGGCAAAAACAGCGGATAGGTATTGCGCGCGCGCTTTACCATGACCCTGAAGTCATCGTCTTTGACGAGGCGACAAGCGCGCTTGACAACCTGACAGAGCGTGATGTGATGGCCGCTGTCGGTGCGCTTCAGAGCACCAAGACGATCATCATCATCGCGCATCGTCTGACCACGGTTCAGATGTGCGATCAGATCATGCTTTTGGACAAGGGCCGGAAAATCGCTCAGGGAAGTTTCAAGGATCTGAGTGAGAATAATCCGACGTTTACACAGATGTTATCGGCACGATAAAGCAGACGTCGCAGCACTCTATATTCAACGGCCAGCGACGCCAAGCGCAAGCGGTGAGGTAAGAACGCCGGTTGTGCAATTTCAAATCGGCGCGCGTAAGGCGGCCAATCCGGGTGTGGAACTTTGAGGAACGGCATATGAACTTTTTGCGTCGCCTGAAACGGCCCGGCCCGGGAAGCCATGCTGTTGAGCAAGAATTCCGCGTCGCGAAGATCACACCGCAAGAACCGCGTGAAAAATATCTCTCTGTCGTCTGCATTGCCCGAAACGAGGGGCGGTATTTCCGTGAATGGCTCGAATTTCACCGCCTTGTCGGCGTCGAACACTTTGCGGTCTATGACAACAGTTCAGACGACAACACCCGCGAAATCCTCGAGCCCTACAGGGCTGCGGGCCTGGTCGATATCATCCCCTGGCCGCATTTTGCCCCGGATTACGACACCCAGGCCATGGCCTATAACCACGCGCTTAGCCATTTTGGCTCCAAGACACGGTGGATGGCATTTTTTGATCTCGACGAGTTTCTCTTTTCACCCTCGGGCGATGCGGTCAGCGACATATTGCGCGGTTACGAGGATCTGTCGGCGCTTTGCGTCTATTGGGCGATGTTCGGCACATCCGGGCACACAGCACCTGTGGATGGCACCCTGGTCGAGAATTTCACACAGCGCGCACCCTTTCCTGAGGGGGCCGTGAAAGACCCGGTCCTTGCCAACTATAAATCCATAGTGCAGCCTCATCTGGTCCTCAGGAACCGGGGCGCGCATAATTTTATTGTCGATACGGATGGCAGCAGTGGTTTCGATGAAACCCGATCCAAGATCTGGCGCAAGGCATCGCGCAAGGTTACGGCGGAGCGGCTCCGGATCAATCACTATTACACCAAGTCCCTGGCCGAATGGCAGACGCGTTTTGGCAAGACCGAAGGGCCGGGCACCGCATCGCGCGATGCCTTCCTGCGCGCGGCCTTTGAAGCGGTTGAAGCTGCGGCCGTTGAGGATCGCGCCATCCAACATTATCTGCCTGCGTTAAAAGCCGCGCTCGGCGGGGATTGAGAAAACGCTAGGCGTCAATAGACAGAAAGGTCAAAGTCACATAGCACGAACCAAAAACAGAAACGCGCAGTAGTGACCCGGCGCAGGAGATTGTAAGATGTGTGGTATCGTTGGCCTTTTTAATCCTGTGTCACTCGCGTCTGACGCCCCGGATGCGCTTGCTCGTATGAGCGACACCATCGCCCATCGTGGCCCCGATGCAAAAGGAACATGGTTCGATCTTGAACGCGGTATCGGTCTTGCGCATCGCCGTCTGGCCATTATCGACCTGAGCGAGACCGGCGTGCAACCGATGCACTCGGCTAGCGGGCGTTTTACCATCACGTTCAACGGCGAAATCTACAACTACGGTGCGCTTCGCAAGACGCTTGAGGATGAAAACCACGCCCCCGAGTGGCGCGGCAGTTCTGACACCGAGGTCTTGCTGGCCGCTATCGAGGTCTGGGGCCTTGAGGCGACGCTAAAGCGCGTGCGCGGCATGTTCGCCCTCGGCCTCTGGGACCGCAAAAACGATACGCTATCGCTTGCCCGCGATCCGGCCGGGGAAAAGCCGCTTTACGTGGGCCGTCTCGGTCACACTGTTTTGTTCGGCTCGGAGCTGAAGGCTTTGACCGCGCATCCCGAATGGCGCGGTGATATCGACCGTGACGCCATCGCAGAGTGCATCCGAAAGGGCCAGATTGGCGCGCCGCGCACCCTCTGGCAGAATGTGCGCAAGGTGATCCCCGGCACGATCCTGACGCTATCGCATGAGCAATCTGATCCGACAACAGCACCCGAGACCAGCTTTTGGGATGCCTTCGCCCAGGCCGCAGCGGCGCGACGCGACCGTTTCATGGGAAGCCCCGAAGAGGCTGTGACCCGGCTTGACGAGCTCTTGCGCGAGGTGGTCTCGCTTCAGATGGCGGCGGATGTCCCGCTCGGCGCTTTCCTGTCGGGGGGCATCGATTCCTCTACAATCGCGGCGGTGATGCAGGCGGTCTCGGATCGCCCGGTCCAGAGTTTCGCGCTTGGCTTTCATGAAAAGGACGCCAACGAGGCTGAGTTCGCCAAGGCGATCGCTGCCCACCTTGGCCTTGATCACCACGAGATTTACCTCTCGGGTGAAGATGCGCGCGATCTTGTGGTCGATATGCCGGCGATTTACGACGAACCCTTCACTGACAGCTCGCAAATCGCAACATATCTGGTTTCCAAGTTTGCGCGCCAAACGGTCACCGTGGCCCTGTCCGGCGATGCCGGTGACGAGCTTTTCGGCGGCTACAATCGTTATTTCAAGGCGCAGCGGCTTTGGGATGGAACCACAACCGGCCGCATCAAGCGCGGCGCCGAATGTGCTGCCTTGACGGCGCTTGACCGCGCGATCCTGTCCCCGGCCGAGCGGTTGGGTGTCACCGAGATCTTGGGGCGCAATGTAACGGCGACCCGGCTTCAGCTCGACCGGCGGTGTTCGACCTTGTCGGCAGCGACGCCGATCAGCGGCTACGAGGCAAGCTTTACCGGGTTGGACGCCACGCATTTGCTGGTGCCGGGGGCCGCGCCCGCGCATGAGCCGCTGCTTGCGCAGATCGCGGGCGAAGCAGGTTGGTCTGTGCTCGAACAGACAAGCTTTCTTGATATGGCGCGGTATCTGCCGGATGATATTCTGGTCAAGGTCGATCGCGCCGCGATGGCCGTAAGCCTTGAGACGCGCATTCCGATGCTCGATCCTGAGATCATGCGCTTTGCCTATTCTCTTCCCGACAAGATCAAGCTTATGGGCGGCGAGAGCAAGGGCGTTCTGCGCGGCGTGCTTGAACGCTATGTGCCGCGCCCGCTCTGGGATCGGCCCAAGATGGGGTTTGGCGTGCCGACGGCGGCCTGGCTTCGCGGCCCGCTGTTCGAGCTTGCCTCGGACCTCTTTAGCCGCGACACGCTGCGCAGCACCGGCATCCTTGACGAGGATCGCGTCATCGCGATCTGGGAAGAGTTCCAGAAGAACCCAAGCCTCCGGCCAAAAATCGTCTGGACCTTGTTCGTAACACAGCTTTTCCTCGTCAAAGCAAACGCCGGATAATGCGGTGATGGTTTTCGTTTGAAAAGACGACTGTCCCCTCCCCGGATTTAGGGGACGTAGGGGTTTTCTATGGTTACCGCATTTATGGCGGATCATACCAACGATTGGTGATCGTGACCCACCGGGGCTTGTGAGCATCTGCGCGCCATGTTTCAGGGGATCGGCGCCGAGCATCAGGGGTGAGGGGCGCAAACGCCCGGTTTATGAGCGGGCGTAAACATCCTCATAGCGGATGATATCATCCTCGCCGAGATAGGCGCCGG
>Ga0209344_10000181_pt1 | contig 131659 bp, 106 predicted proteins | sample Cruoilmetagenom6_FD_187293 | JGI IMG/M metagenome (GOLD analysis project Ga0209344, IMG submission 187293) | Oil polluted marine microbial communities from Coal Oil Point, Santa Barbara, California, USA - Santa Barbara Oil Seep Sample 6 (SPAdes)... | ecosystem: Environmental > Aquatic >... | reverse complement strand
GATGGAACCAGCTCTCGAGACTACACCTTTATCAATGATATTGTGACAGGCATAATCGCTTCATATTTGAAGATTGATAACTTCGGGTTTCGAATATGGAACCTGGGAGGAGATCATCCAACAACACTCAATGAGATGATCGATACAATTTCACAAATTGTCGGAAAAGACGCGACAATCCATGAGATGGGAATGCAACCAGGAGATGTTGACCAAACCTGGGCAGATCTATCTCGTTCATCACAGGACCTCGAGTATAAAGCGTCAACCTCGATCCGTGATGGGCTCGAAGCACAATGGGCTTGGATGCAATCTCATCAACATGTTGTGAATCCAAAATGACTAATGAGCGAACGAAACAAAACCGACGCAAGCCAACTATTCGAGTCATCCGAAACCTTGCACGCTCTGGAGGAACCTTGATTGGCAAGTGTCTCGGATGTATGGATCATGTGACGATGATCTCTGAGTTTCATCCGTCCGATCTCAACACAACACAACCAATGAAACAAGCGCACGAATGGTTTGGGCTTATTGACAATAAAGATATTCAAAGATGGAAGGTTCGCCGGCCGACGGCTTTTCAGTTTGTATCAATATGTGAGACTCGAGCAAGCTCACGAGGAGACAAACTCCTTCTTCGTGACTGGTCTCATCTTGATTACATTGGCGTGCCGTTTACTAAACCAAACTACGGGTTCGCTCTCGCTGAAATGCTCAGAGGCGCATACGAACTGGAAACGGTATCGACAGTACGTCATCCGATCGATCAATACTTGTCATTGCTCCAGCTCCCATTTGTATCGGGCAAACTAGATCTGGATAGCTATATTCATGGCTGCTTCAAGTTTGCTCAGTTCGCTAAAGAAAACAGGTTTTATCGATACGAAGATTTCACAAAAGAACCAGATTCAACGCTTCAATCAATATGCAAAGATCTTGATCTTGAATATGACGATTCATATAAACAAAAATGGTCTTCATACTCAACAATTACCGGCGACACTCAACAAGCAATCGGTCGAGGATCAACAAAGAAAACCATTGAATCATTCGAACGCAAACCGATTGATACTGTGTTGCTCTCTCGTTTCCAAGCGAACTCCGAATATCAACAGACTTGTGAGTTGCTTGGATATTCGCCTTAATCAATGTGATTATTCAAAGTGATAGCCGTGCTCATTCATTGGTTGTGCGAATGCGTCACAAAATGCTTGCTCTATACGTGGAGAAATGGTCGTCAGAGACTGCCCGGATTTTCCTGTGTTCATGAAATATGTCTTTGATTGACGAGCACCTTGTGTTCCTACAAAGAGTGACTTTGGCTGACTCGCCGATCTCGCATTTTTCGTGCTTTGATGCTTCTCGCGGATCTCCAGCGCGCGCATTGAATCGAATGAACTACTTTTTACTGCTTGAGTGATTCGCTCGTCATCAATATCGAGCCCAATAAACTCAATTATTGATCGCAGTGAATCCGAAGTGTTCGTCTTAAGCTCTTCGTACTTTACTGTGTGAACTGGGAAATTATTGTTATTTTGCCACGACTTTATGTGTGATTGCCAGTTCCCAAATCCGATCGATTGGAATTCTGGATCACCCAATGAAGCGATAAATCTTTTTGCATACATTTCATCTGACATCTGCTTGCTTGTCATTCCTGCGAGTCGTCGATAGTTCAGCGCTGAAAAAAGCACATCGCGTGGATCACGAATAATCAAGATTGCCTTATCGGTTTGATTGATCTTTGGATGCTTTACAGAGTATGCGAAATGGGTCTTACACAACATCATGTCCGATGTTGGAGGATCGAATGGAATCGGACGGTGGATGTCTGGGATTTTTCGAGCAATATCGAGCGACTCTGCAGGCCGGCCATAGATTGCGTTGTACAAAAGGAACCGAACCCAAGTATTCCCAGACTTTGGGTATGATGCGAGCCAGACGATTCCCATTACTTACTCCCCTGACGATCACACCACGAACTCCAAAGATCACGATACACACGCTCGATCTTCTTTACATACGCCGGTTGATCTACAAGAGATGACTCTGAAACGGATTGTCGCAGTGCCAATCGATCCGCAGCAGACCGGACTCCATTCGATGCGAGCTTCGTTGCTTTCACGATATACTCTTCGAGTGAGCCTGCAATGAACTCTTGATGCCCAACTGTTTCAAGTAGCGATGCACTTACTCGTCCTGCGTGCGCCTTTCCGAGCAGGGTAATCATAGGAACTCCCATCCAAATTGATTCGCAAGTCGTCGTCGTTCCTGTATAAGGAAAAGTGTCGAGCGAGCAATCGATTTGATTGTATAGATCCAAATGCTCGCGCGTCGTCGGGGTCCGAGCCATGAGCGTGACGCGTTTGGGGTCAACTGAGTGTGTTTCAAATCTCGATAAAATATCCGCTTGAACTTCCGCTTCAGCAAGCCTTGATGACTTAAGAATCAATCGTGTAGTCGGATTCGCGACCAGGATCTTTGCCCAAGTTGATAAAGTGCTGGGAGACATTTTTCGAAGATCATTAAACGAACCAAATGTAAACGCCCTATCCGTTTCTTGCTCATTGATATCAGGAGCGTTCTCAGAAGGTTGGTAACAGAGGAAACATCCATCAACGCGGATCAGTTGTTCAGTCGCTAGTTTATCTGCATCTGGAGTAGGATCTGTGATCTCGTCAACGATTCTTGCGTCGATTGATTCGAGCCCCGTTGTGTTTCCATATCCAATTGTGCTGATTGATACAGGAGCAGGTTTCGCCGCGAAGAGCGGTAGCTGATTTGATGCAAAGTGCCCTGTGAGTTCGACAAGAATGTCGAGTCGATCTTGCACAACTTGTTTGTGCGTTTGAGCAATTCCACTGCTCACTTCTCGGAAAATATCCGCGTACCCTTCGAAGCGCTCAGTCGTTTTATCTCGATATGAAGTGGTTGAATAAATACACAGTTCAAACAGATTTCGATCGATGTGTTTGAATATTGGCTCAACAAAGTACGCGATTGAGTGCGTCTGAAAGTCAGGTGATATGAACCCGATACGAATACGTTTGTCCGGATCTACTGCATTCGGATATCGTTTCGGCGCAGCGACTCGTCTTTGCACACATCTCCCAAACGCTTGATGTATTTCAAAGACCTGCTCAGGAGAAAGCTGATCGTCGTAGCTTGCATACATCGCTAAACTGTCGTGCATGATCGGACTGTCTACGAATCGATCCATAGACGACTGCATAATTTCTACAGCACGATGCGCATTTGCAATATCAGATTCAAGCAACGCGAGATTCATGATCGCCTCGTGATTGTTTGGAAATTGCGAAATGGAATGACTGAGTGTTTTTTTAGCGAGTGTGATCCTGCCAGTTTGTTGGTATGCAACACCGAGAGCAGAGTATGCTTGTTGAGAATCGCTATTGAGCTCTAGTGATTTCTTGAGCGGATCGATTGCGGATTCGTGTTTCCCAACTTGAACAAGAATTGTTCCCAAGGTACTTTGATACTCTGCGACTTGTTGATCGCCATTGACTGCTCTTTCTGCATAATAAATCGCTTGGTCGAAAAGACCAGATTGTGCATAAAAAACCGATGCGACATGATTCACTTCGGGCAAGCTCGGATACTTTTTGAGTAAGCCTTGAATCGTTGCTGAAACACGCTGCGCTTGTCCAGACTGAATTTCTTTGAACACTTCAGCTAGCTGTTGGCGAACCTTTGATCTTTGTGCTGCTGGAACCCCTGCGCCCTTTTTCTGAGACGTGTTCCCCTTGGGTGAAAGACTCATGGGATATGCTCCGCCTTCTTTATACACAGATTCGTGACGTATGCTCGAGCTTGCATATCTGCTCGATAAACATCTTCGAGATTATTAATCGCTTGAAACTCAATATTATCCATCGCGCTACAAACACACTCGTCAATCTGACCAAAGCAGATATTCCCTTGCAAGTAAGCGTTCACCGCTTCTTCGTTAGCAGCGTTGAGAACCGCTCCTGCGGACTTACCAACTCGAATTGCTTTCATCGCAAGTTCGATTGCTGGAAACCGTACTGAATCAATCTCAACAAAATCAAGATTTGAGAGCTTGGTAATATCAAGCTTCGATGCGCACCCTGCAAGCTTGGCAGGCCAAGAAAATGCGTGCTGGATAGGGGACTTCATATCCGGAGCGCCAAGCTGCGCCATAATGGATCCATCGTCTGACTCAACAAATGCATGCACGATTGATTGCGGATGGATTACCGCATCAAGCTGATCTGCGCCGATCCCAAAGAGCCAGTGCGCCTCAATGAGTTCGAGCGCTTTGTTCATCAGTGTTGCACTATCAATGGTTACCTTGATTCCCATTGACCAGTTTGGATGATTCAGCGCGTCTGCGACCTGAGCGTTGTATATCTCTTCACGAGATTGATCACGGAACGGTCCGCCTGAAGCAGTGAGAACGATCTTCCGAACTCCTGACGGCATCTTGCTAGGCGGCGCATACAAATCATGCGCAAGCGATTGGAGACACTGCCAAACACCAGCATGTTCAGAATCAACTGGAAAAATCTTTGCTCCAGATCGACGAGCAACCTCGATCACTAACGACCCTGCGGCAACCAACGTTTCCTTATTTGCAAGCGCTACATCAATCCCTCGCTCAAGCGATTCAAGAATCGCATCGAGCCCTGCAATACCAACAACAGCGCCGACGACAAGATCACACTCAACCTCTTGGATGAGCTTAAGAGCAGCATCTTGACCGACTCGAATATTCTCGGATGTTGGTATCGACGCTTCACACAATGCAAGATTCTCTACCCCAAGCTCATTTGCTTGCACGAAGAGTTCTTCTTGCTTTGATCTCGCGGCGAGTCCGACAACCTGAAACCGACGCATCTCTGGATTCGATTTACTCAAATCGTTGAGATGATTAATCACCTCAATTGATTGCACGCCAACCGATCCTGTTGAACCCAGAATGATGACCCGACACAGAGACTGTGTTGTTCCAGAGTTCGGATTGACTGTGTGCGAGCTCACAACGATTCCTTATCAGAGACCGATTATTCTAATCCGAGCTTAGCAAGCTCACTCGCCGAGAGTGTTCGTCTTGAGTTTGAATACAGCCCCCGTCGAGTCTTTGTGGGTTTCGCTGGTTCAGTTGCTGCTGGTTTTTCTTTCTTCTCTGGTTTCGATTCTGCCTGCGAGGTTTCGGTTGGTTTAGAACGAGAGCGTCGACGAGGGCGCTTCTCAGACTTTGGTTTCGCTTCTGTTACACGATCTGCTTCGGGTTTCTCGGCGGCCGCTTCCGCATTATTCGTTGAGCCCTTATCATTCGAACTCTCTTGCGTACTCTCGGAGTCCTCGCCCTTTAACGGTCTTCTTCGAGGACGACGACGTGGGCGCTTCGCAACTGTTTCGTTTTCCGAAGACTGCTCTGATGATTCATTCGCATCAGGTTCGCTTTGCTTGATATCTGACCCTGATGATTCAGTTGAGTCTGAGTCTTGTGTTGTATCCTCAGCATTCTCTGAACGACCTCGGCCACCGCGGCGACGACGGCGACGACGCTTCTTCTGAATCGGTTCGCCGTTCTCATCAAGCTCGACAGTTTCATTGTCGCTCGTCGACTCTGAACCTGATGACTCTCGCTGATCCGCTGAGTCATTTTGTGTTTCTGACGCTTCGGCGTTTGAATCGTCAGTTGATTGACCTTTTCCGCCACGACGACGGCGGCGACGTTTCTTCTTAGGTTGTCCGTCGGATTCTGAATCAAACTCGCCTTCAACAGGGAGCGAAGCGTTTTCCGCTTCTTCTGCTTTCTTCGCGATTTCTGCAGCTAACTTCTTAACAGTTGTTTCATCAACTTCGTCCAATGGATCCATTGCCCATGAACCATCTGGAGAACTCTCGTCTCGCCATTCAACGACGCTTGGTTGCATCGCTTTGCCCTTCGCGGGTTTAAGTTTGTCGATCGCGATATCCGAACCAGACTCGTCGTAAGCGTAAAACGCAACTCGATCTATCGGTAACGATTCTGACACACGCACGTCGAGTGTTTTCCCAGAGATAAGCTCGATTCGGGTCAAGCTTGTTCGTCGAGTTGAGAGTAGAGAGCTTGCAACACGAGGATTCACAACGAGCTCCGCGCGATAAACCTTGTCATAATCGAGCAGAGCTGCTAGATCTCGAAGTGCTGTCGATGCAACAGAGTCAGGCCGTTTGACCAACCCTCGTCCATGACACATCGGACAATCCGCAAAGTGCTGTGACTCCATTGATCCACGCATCCGCTGTCGAGTCATTTCAAGCAAACCGAACTGGGAGATTGCTGCGGTGCTTGTCTTTGCTCGATCTCGTTTGAGTCGTTCTGCGAATCTTGCTTCGACTTCTTTGCGATGTGATATGAATCTCATATCAATCATGTCGTTGACCACTAGGCCACCGAGATCTCGCAATCGAAGCTGACGACAAATCGCATCAACCGCTTCGAGGTTGGTCTTAAATGCATTCGTTTCAGCATCACGAGCAGCGCGAGACTTGCCCGAGTTGACATCAATCGCAACCAACGCTTCAGTCTGATCAATAACAAGTCGGCCTCCAGATGGAAGCATGACTTCGCGTGCATGAATTTCGTTGATCTGTGATTCAATTCCAAACGCATGGAAGATCGGCTTTGTACCTGTGTAGTGCGAGAGCTTTGCGCCTGAACGTGGAGCTGCGATCTTGATGAATCGCCCAACTCTCTTGAGTGCAGGTTCAGAATCGATAACTACTCGACTCACTTCGCTCGTGAGTAAATCTCGGATAGAGCGAACGAGCAAGTCAGATTCTGTGTAAAGCAAACGAGGTTTGCTCCCGCTCTTGCGACGAGTTTCCATATCTTTCCAAAGGCGAGCAAGGTACGAAAGGTCTCGCTTGAGCTCTGCCTTTGTGCGATCAAAACCAGCAGTACGAAGAATAAATCCGAACCCATCTGGTAGTTCAAGCTGAGAAAGAATCTGCTTTGCGGCCTTGCGTTTATCGTCATCTTCTTCCTTGCGAGAAACCCCCACTTTGTCCATCCCGGGCATCATGACCAAGAAACGTCCAGGGATTGAGAGGTAGCTTGTCAGCGTCGGACCTTTGGTTCCAACGCCCTCTTTGAGGACCTGAACAATAATCTCTTGTCCGCGTTTGAGACAGTCTTGAACCGGTGGACGACTTTTCCGTGGAGTCTTCTTACCAACTCGTTCAGTTTTTTCATCACCCTTCGCAAAGTACTGCGGATGAAGATCTGATATATGGAGGAACCCATTTTCTTCTGTTCCAAAGTCAACAAAAACTGCTTGAATCGAAGGCTCAATGTTCGCGACTTTACCGACATAGATATTACCAACTCGTGAAACACGATCAGTTGGTTCAACCATGAGTTCTTCGAGCTTGCCATCTTCGACCATCGCGACGCGACACTCTTCGCCAGGCACATAGTTGATAATCATCTCGGCCTGAGATCTGGGGGACGCTTTTACTGATGCGGTTTTCTTGCTCGTCTTCTTCGAAGTTTTTGAGGTTGTCTTTTTCGAACCACGAGGGCGCTTCACGCTCTGAGATTTGGGCTCTTCAGCAGATTGTTCTGATTGATCGCCGCTTGCTTGTGTTGATTCTTCAGAAGTTTCATCTGAATAATTTTCTGTTTCAGCAACTTCTTTAATCTGATCAACAGATTGCTCAACAACAACTTCGATATCTTTCGAATTTGTTTCTACTCCATCGGTATCGCTGGAATCACTCGCAGATTTCTTCGCGGCTTTCTTCGCAACACGCTTAGAAGTCTTCTTCTTCGTAGTCTTCTTCGACGCGGGTTTCTTAGTCGTTTTTTTCGTCGACTTCTTGGTCGTTTTTTTCGTCGTCTTAGCGGGTGTTACTTCTGGAGTTTCAGAAATCGGGCTGTCATCGTTCTTTGGTAAGTCTGTCATTTGATTGACCTTATTGGTCAGTTTGCAATCGCATGCAGGCATTGAAACAACGCCCATACGCATTGATGCGCAAGGGCTGTATCTGAATGGCTGTCAAGCTTTGAAAGTGCGTGTACACGCGATGCTCACTGAAATGTGTAGCAGCAACCGACATCGCCACCCTAATTCACATTCATGACATCGTGGATGTCATAAACGGCTGAACGGTGTTTCGTTGAGCACAACTGTGCGCCAATACGAGTAACACCGGGATGGTCAGACGGCCTGTCGCACGAAACTTTGAAAGCTACGTACGACGGCTGCGTCGTTGTTTTTTTGCCGAGAATCAATTGCCGGACTCCGCTCATATTGCTGCTTGCAGCTGGCGGGCGGTCACGAGTTCTTGATTTAGCCGACGGGACGCCCGTCGAACACCTCGGGGACAAGTTTTCTGAGCCTTGACCGGACATAACTGCCGGCCTCAGCTTCCGAATCGAAACTGATCGCTTTTTTAGCAATCCGTTCGCAACGAGACACGGTTAAACCACGAATCGTCTTTTTAAGCATTGGGATTGAGGATCCCGTTGCGGAAATAGTACGCACACCGAGCCCGATCAGCAATGCTGCAAATGCAGGATCAGCAGCGGATTGACCACAGCAGGAGACCGGGATGTCATACCGGCGCCCGGCACGGGCAATATCGCGGATCAGCTTGAGCACCGCTGGATGGATCGGGGTGTATAAAGAGGCGACCCGTTCATTAGTTCGGTCAACCGCAAGGGTGTACTGCACCAAGTCGTTGGTTCCGATGGAAAAAAAGTCTACTTCGCGAGCAAATGAGCCAGCCATAAGCGCCGCTGCAGGAACTTCAACCATCATTCCTATTTCTATGTCTGAATCGTACGCAATCCCTTTCTCATCAAGCTCTTCCATCTCTTCACGAATGAAGTATTTCCCAGTTCGATACTCGGAAATGTTCGTAATCAGTGGAAACATAACTTTAATTGGACCGTGCGCACTTGCACGCAGAATTGCTCGAAGCTGTGTTCGGAAAATTTCTTGGTTTTGGAGGCAGTATCGTATAGATCGCAAGCCCAGATACGGGTTACGTTCGGGATTTTCTTCTTGCTCTTGCGTGTATTTATCTGCTCCCAAATCAATTGTACGAATAGTTAGAGGCTTACCTTTCAGCAATCGAACACACTCTGCGTATGCCTGATAATGATCCTCTTCGCTCGGCTTGCTCGCTCGAGTGAGATAAAGGAACTCGGTTCGATAGAGCCCGACCCCTGTGCCGCCGTTCTCTTCAATGTGTTCGATTTCTTCTGGGAACTCAATGTTACCCATCAGCTGAATCGGTACCCCGTCAGCGGTAATCGACGGCAGCTTTGCGTATTCGTTGAGCGATAAGCTGACCTGGCGAGCCCGAATTTGAGACTGATGGTACTGCTCAATCGTTTCATCATCCGGATCGAGAATTACAAGCCCTTTTTCGCCATCGACAATGATTCGTTGACCATCATTTATGCGAGGTAACACATTCTTCACACCGACAACCGCCGGTAGATTCAGTGCACCTGCAACAATAGCAGTATGGCTCGTAGGCCCACCCAAGGCTGTGACAAATGCCGCAACCTTTGTCCGATCAAACCCTGCGGTTTGCGAAGGAGTAAGGTCTCGTGCAACAATGACAGTCCCTTCTTCGAGGTTCGCAATTGTCACTTTTTGGTTCGTATCGAGCTCTTTTAGAAGCCTGTGAGCAAGATCACGAAGATCATCGACCTTCGATTGGAATGTAGAATCTGGATGATTCGCAAACTTCTTTGCGATGTTCGTAAAAGTCTTCGAGATCGCATATTCAGCGTTTACTAGATCGTCAGTGATCTTTGATTTGATGGGATTGAGCACCGATGGATCGTTTAAAACTCCGATATGAAACAGGAAGATTTTCGCAGCTTCTTTACCCATCTCATCAGCCGCGCTGGTATGGAGCTCATCAAGCTCACTGATCGACGCTTTTCGAGCAAAGTCGAAGCGTTCAAGCTCAGCAGGCACATCCGCAGGGTCAATCTGCTTTTTCTGAACGCGCAAGCTCTCCTGATCTTCGATAACGAAGACTCGCCCGATAACAAATCCGGGTGATACTGGGATGCCTCTTAAAGTGCGCATATGTTATCCATGAACTCAGAGCTTGCCCTTTGGAACAGATTATCTACTCCATCAGCTCACTATCGTAGCTGCTATAGATGGTAAACACGATCGGGTGATCCGCGAAAATCCTTGCTCGATTACCCAAGAGCTAATTCGTTGGGATTCTGAGCAACACAGGTGTATAATCCACACATAGAGCGTCGCGTTGTCCTGCGATTCATTTGAAACCGAAAATCAAGAATTGAAACCGATTCCTTTTCGACACCAGATGAGATCCGGCGGATACGCGATACGAAACGAACATTAAATCTCGCTGTGTGTTATGCAGTTCGATTGATGTAGAACAAGAAATCACATGTCTACAACTACGCTAAGCGGCATATTAGAATGGCCGAAGCGCTCCGAAGGACGTATCCGACAGCAATCGGATAACGCTCAAAAGACGCTTCAAGCACCAGACGACCCGTTTGTACCTGTCCACTTTGGAGAGCTATTGCCATTGCGCGATGGGTTGCGCGTTGAAGTAGAAGTCGTTGAAAAGAAACCTCGTCGAAGAAGAAAAGGCCGCGGATCTCAAGGCGTTCGCAAACCAAGACCTGTCGTTGAACGCTTCATCGAAATCGAAGGCATGAGCCCTGAAGACTTTGCTTCGCGGAAACAGTTTGCTGACTTAACCAGTATCGATCCAGCTCCTCGACTGACACTTGAGTACCCTGGGTGTCCTCCGGTTTGTCGATTGATTGATCTTTTCTGTCCAATCGGACGTGGACAACGAGGTTTGATTGTTTCGCCACCCAAAGCGGGCAAAACCACACTGCTCAAAGGCATCACAACTGCCGTGCTCATTAATCATCCTGATGTTCATGTGATGGCCATGCTCATCGACGAGCGCCCAGAGGAAGTTACTGACTTCCTACGAACCTTTCACGGAAACGCTGCACAGCGTGACGGTGACGAACCGTTCGACAAGCCTTGGAAACCAGAACAAATCGAACTCTTCGCATCCAGTAACGATCACGATGTTGCTCGACATGTTGAACTTTCAATCTCAACAATCAAGCGCGCGAAATCAATGGTTGAATCCGGAAAGCATGTATTCATCGTCCTCGATTCATTGACACGAGTCGGTCGAGCATTCAATCGCTCAGGAAAGCACGCAAACTCCGGCCGAACAATGTCCGGCGGAATTGATTCAAAGGCTCTCGAAGTTCCAAAGCAACTCTTCGGCGCCGCACGCAACACTGAAGAAGGTGGATCGCTCACAATCATCGCGACCTGCTTGGTTGATACCGGTTCGCAAGGCGATCAAGTTATCTTCGAAGAGTTCAAAGGCACAGGAAACATGGAACTCATCCTTGATCGAAAGATTGCAGAGAAGCGACTGTTCCCTGCAATCAATCTCGCCGCGAGTGGAACACGAAAAGAAGATCTACTCATCGACGAAAAACCATTGCAAACGATTACCGCTCTCAGGCGAAGAATGCTCAACATGCCTCCGCCTCAGCAGGTAGAACAGCTTTTAGCCGCGCTTCAACGATTCGAAACCAATGAGCAGCTTGTTGGGTCTTAGACGATCAGAATTAACATAGAGTTCTGAAACCTAAAGCATTTGCCCGCGAATATAAACGCGGCCAGTTATTGTTTATTGACAACTCACTCAATATCTGCCCACTCGATGAAAAACCAACATCGAAGCTAAACAGGGTTATTAAAACAGTGGAGTATCACACATTGATTTCAGCGATAGCACTGCTGTGTATCTGGAATGTGTGAAAATTAACTTTGTCTATGCCAACATGCTTGGTACACTGCTCCGATCAAGATTTATTATGATGAGAACTTTCTCTTGGGGACACACATGAATTTTTTAACGCTTGGATCAACCGCCGGCCTTTCAATTGCCGCTCTCTTTTCATCACTTGCAACCGCGGGAGAAGTCCCTCTACCAAATGAGTGGGGCATCGAGCTGCAGTGTCGATCAAGCCTCGACTCTGGTACCCCTGCGTTCAATCTACCGTTTCCCAGTTCACTCTCATCCCAGTATGTGTCTATAGGAGAAACAGGCGATGTCGCAATCCGCGTGATCATGAGCGGTTCAGAAGGCGTGTTCTACGGACAAGACGGTTCAGGCTCCATCGCGTTCTCATCTCCTGCGCCAAACGACCCGATCTGGTCATCATCACTCGATCTTCGAAATGGGATGATCGCAATAGAGCAAGGCGGATTCGGAGACGGCGCCCAGCTCTATTCAACAAACGGATCGTTAATCCATAACTTCCCTGCTGGAGGATCCGAAGGCGTCTCTGGGTTTACTGGTATTACGCTCACAAGCGATGGAGCGATCTGCTATCGAGCAGACTCAGGATCAATCGACAAAATCATTATCGACGAATACATCGACGGTGTCCGCACGCAAACCAATGCGGCCCAAACAGGTGACGGCGAATATTCATTTCTGTTTTCCCCTGAGATCAATGACTCGAGAACTATTGTGACAAACACGATTCCACAATCAGGACCATCGCGCCGAATCGTAAGAATCAATCCTGATCTCTCAACTGTAGTTCTTCAAGAAACCGGAGAAGGATACAACGCATTCGTGAACTCAGTCGCAATCGCACAAGACGGGACGAGCGCGTTCACTGTTCGATACGCACATGATTCAACATGGCAAGTGAACAGGGGCGTCTTTGCAATCGCTCACAGCGGGGACTCAGATATTCAAAATGGTTCACTCGCAAACTTCCCGCCTGTTGTCAACAGCTCGGGTTGGGTTGCTTTTCGCGCAACCGATATCAGCAACGACGCAACCGCTCTTTGGGTTGGAAATGCAGACGAACTTGCGAAGATTGTTGAATGGGACCAAATGATCGATACCGATCTCGGACCTATCGCACTCGGGTTTGATTTCGGAGGACTCACAGGGCGCCAAGTAATGAACGGCGTCATCGACATCAATGACGAAGGACAAGTCGCTTTCAGCGCATTCTTACGCAACGGCACTATTGGAGTCTTTGTTACATCGCCGATCGATGTGCCTTGTCCTGCGGATTTCACTGGAGACGGACAACTCAACTTCTTTGATGTTTCTTTATTCCTTAACTTATACGCTCAAGGTGATCCTCTCGGAGACACGAATCAAGACGGCGAGTTCAACTTCTTTGATATGACTCAGTTCATCAGTTGGTACAATGATGGCTGCTTGTAATCCATAAGCGCCATCGAAGTCTCATAAACAATCGAGTAGACTTGTGTTGTGACTGTGTTTGGTTGATTATTGGGTTGTGAATGAATCAGAACCGTGTATACTGAGGTATAGAGATTCAAAATACCCCAAACCACACGAGAGATCTCACTATGAAGACGAATTCACCCACGACGAGCAAATCGCTCGGCGCTATTTCAACCATTACACTCGCAATGGTCTCTCTTTCGCTCATTGGATTTTCAAGCAATCAGTCACTTGCACAAAATGATGACGAAGGCGCGCCAGTAATTGGCTTGTGGCAGCCGTTCGCTCCAGCAGAGAATCCCGTCACTGATGCAAAGCGAGTACTGGGAAAACTCCTTTTCTGGGACGAACAACTCTCTACTGACAACACGATCTCATGTGGAACTTGTCACATCACTTCAGAAGGCGGCGTAGACCCTCGTGATGGGGTAAACCCTGGGTTTGATGGAATCTTTGGAAACGATGATGATATCTTGGGTTCAAAAGGTGTAATCAACACTGATTCAAATGGAGAATATCTGCGATCAGTGCTTTTCGATCTGATGCCCCAGGTTACTCCCAGACGCTCGATGAGTAACTTTGTCTCAATGTATGCAGGGAATCTATTCTGGGACGGGCGAGCGGAAGGCACATTCTTTGATCCACTATCTGGGGATCCAGTCGCCTTCTCTAGCGCTGCGCTTGAAATCCAATCGCTCATGCCCATTTTGAACGAAGTTGAAATGGCGCATCAAAATCGCGACTGGCCTTCAGTCATTTCGAAACTCGAAAACGCAAAACCAATGGCGCTTGCATCTGATATCCCTCAAGACATGCTTGATGCGATTACCACGAACGATGGATATCCAGAGCTCTTTGAAATGGCATTTGGCGATCCTGAAATCACTCCAGTACGGATTGGTTTCGCGATCGCAACCTATGAACGAACACTCGTTCCAAATCAATCGCCATGGGACAACTGGGTAGACGGTGATCCAAATGGAATGACCCCTGATCAACTCCAAGGATGGCAAACCTTCCGTGCATCTGCATGTAACAACTGTCATGTTGCTCCTCTCTTTACAACAAACGCATTCACTGTCAACGGCATCCGTCCAAACCACGAAGATCTGGGTCGATCCGTTTTCTCAGGCACAAGCTTTGAGGATGGCGCATTCCGCATGTCTGCGCTAAGAAACATTGCGATCCGTGATCGCTTTGATCACACTGGACAGTTCACGCTTGATGAAGTATTCGACTTCTACGCACATCGCAACGGGCAACAACCATTCCAAGGACCAAACCTTGATTTCAGACTCTTCGCGCCGATTGTGCTCTCCCCAGTTGATGAAGCTTTAATCAAAGAGTTCATTACCAATGGTCTCACTGACCCGCGTGTTGCAAACGAAACATTCCCGTTTGATCGCCCTACTTTGCACTCAGAGCTCGCAGCTGCAAACCCATTCGTGAGCGGCGGCGGAAGCATGGGGTCCGGCGGGTTTGCTCCACAGATGATCGCTGTCACTCCTCCGAATATCGGAAATGATGGATTCAAGATCGGAATCGACTTCGCGCTCGGCGGAGCCCAAGCATGGGTCGCAATCTCATCGAGCCCGCCGGTTGCTGGAGTCGTTGCTCAAGATGAACTCATCGGCCCAATCGCGCTCAACGGCATGGGTAGCGGCGATGGATTTGGTACCCTCATCTATCCAATCGACGATATTTCGCTCGATGGAGAAACTTTCTACATGCAATGGGTCGTTGCAGATCCTAACGCGAAAGGCGGCTTCGCTCGCTCACAAGTTGCTGAGGTTAATCCATTCTGCTCCATGATCGCGTCTTGCGTACCTGGATGTCCTGCAGATTTGAACGGCGATGGCGAACTCAACTTCTTTGATGTCTCCACATTCCTCGCAGCGTTTGGAATAATGGACCCCGCCGGAGACATTAACGGCGACGGCGAGTTTAACTTCTTCGATGTCTCCGACTTCTTGGTTGCCTTTGGCGCAGGATGTCCTTGATTTTGATTGACAAGTTAGATATATGCGTCCGATAAAATGGATTCATTATCATTAAATCTCATCCAAAACCCTCGTTTCGACGGGGGTTTTTCTTTTGCCTATCAATGTGATGTGATACACTCATATTGAGATCTACGGGATGATGCGTGAATCACAGTCGAAATCAGGAGGAAACCGGTATGGTTCATCAAAATGTATTTTCAGCCGTTGGGTCCGCTTTGGTCATGCTTGGCACTTTGTGCACGAGCGCTATCGCAGACGAAGTCACACTACAAAACGATGAATTAGACAACGGAGGCACTGTCGCAATCTGCCCGTGCTTCGCCGCCGGCGAAGAAGCAGCGGTATGGTTGACAAGCCCTTGCGACGGCGACATCGTTGCAATCCAAATCTTCTGGAGATCATTTCTAGGAGGCGCTCCACAATCACTCGAAGAATCCATCATTGTTTACGAGAGTGGCAACTTCCCAAACCCAGGACCGATCAAAGATCAACTTGATGGACCAGTCCTAACCGATGGCGGGCTCAACGAATTTCGTTACAAAGACGAAAATCAAACGATTCCAATTTCAATCCCGGTTTCAGAAGGCGAAGAATTTGTTGTGTCTCTCAAGTTCCTCAATTCGAACTTTACAGACCAACTACTCCCTTCAATTGTATCAGATAGTGTTGGCTGTCAAAACGGAAAGAACACGGTCAAAGTAAACGGATCAACCTGGTCAAACGCGTGTTCGCTCGGAGTGAGCGGTAACTGGGTTATTCGCGCAGTCATTGATTGTGCAGGTGAAGCCATCGGCGCTGCATGTCTCCCTGACGGTTCATGTATGGAAAACATGACTGAAGCAGACACCGTTGCTATGGGAGGCGCATGGAACGGTGCAGGATCAGAGTGTGCTGATGTTCAATGTTTGGGCGCTTGTTATATCCCTGCGACTGAACAATGTGTCCAGTTCGACAAAGCAACTTGTGACATTGTCGGCGGCGACTGGAACGGGCCTGGCTCAACCGATTGTGCTTTTGCTTGCGTTGCAGATATCAACGGCGATGGTGTACTGAACTTCTTTGATGTTTCCGGATTCTTGTCAGCGTTTAACCTAATGGACCCATCTGCAGACATTGATGGAAACCTTTCGTTCAACTTCTTTGATGTCTCAGCTTTCCTCAGTGAATACTCAATGGGGTGCCCATAATAAAAAATAGCTGTATTATTGCTCTTTGTTTGGTGTGTTTTTCGACTGTGTGTCGGCGTATATGCAATCTCAAGCAACCTTGCAGCTCTTTAAGTCGAATAATCAACTGCGGGCATTCGCCCATTGGAACAGTCTTTTTTGCAACTCGAATGTGTCTCCGATGTCGTTGACACATCATCATACGGATTAGGGAGAGAACCAACATGAACCGTGTACTTTGTGCATGCCTTTTGGCAGCAACAGGATCAGCAGCAAACGCTCAGCTCACTACAACTCAGATTGCGAATGGAATTGATCGTCCAATCTTTGTAACTCACGCCGGAGATGGATCAGGTCGCTTGTTCGTAATCGAACAAGAAGGCGCTATCCGGATCATCGATGCAGATGGAAATCTTCTTCCTACGAAGTTCCTTGATATCGACGGCACCTCAGTCGGCGGCGACAGCGGCGGCGACGAGCGAGGACTCCTCGGACTTGCATTCCATCCTGATTACGAAAACAACGGCAAGTTCTATGTGAACTACACTGGTTCAGGAAACGATACTCGCATTGCTGAGTACCAAGTTTCAGCAGGCGATCCAAATGTCGCTGATGCAGGAACCGCACGAATCGTCATGTTCTACGACCAGCCGTTCTCAAACCACAACGGTGGCTGGCTCGGGTTCGGTCCAGACGGCTACCTATACATCTCAGCGGGCGACGGCGGATCCGGTAATGACCCAGGAAATCGCGCGAGCAATCTTGCGAACTACCTCGGAAAAATTCATCGCATCGATATTGACGGCGGCGACGATTTCCCAGGTGACGCAAACCAAAACTACGAAATCCCTGCAGACAACCCATTCATCGGTGTCTCAAACGCGCTCGATTCGATCTGGCACTACGGTATTCGCAACGCATGGCGCACAAGCTTCGATCGAGATAACGGCGATATGTGGATCGCTGATGTTGGACAGAATGCGTGGGAAGAAGTAAACCACAATGTTGGTAATGTCGGCGGTAACTTCTACGGATGGCGCTGTCGCGAAGGTCTCAACGCAACAGGACTCAGCTGTGGCGCTACAGGCTGGGTCAATCCTCAACATGTATATAACCACTCAGGTGGTAACTGTTCGATCACAGGCGGGTATGTCTACCGTGGCTGTGAACTCGGTGAAGAATACCAAGGACTCTACTTCTTCGGTGATTACTGCGGCGGAAGTGTCTGGACACTTGATCCAAATAACGGCTACTCACGTTCAACAGAGTTTGGATTCGGATTCGGTCTTTCATCATTCGGCGAAGACGAAGCCGGCGAAATCTATGTTACCGATGTTGGTTCAGGACAGGTCTTCAAGATCATCAACCCATCAGTTGCAGATGACAACGACAATGGTATTCCAGATGCATGTGAATCCGCATGTCTTCCTGATATCAACGGCGATGGTGATCTGAATTTTTTCGACATCTCGGGATTCTTGAGCGCGTTTAACGCTCAAGACCCAGTTGCTGATTTTAACGGCGACGGACAGTTCAACTTCTTTGATATCTCAGACTTCCTCAGCTCATTCAGCGCTGGTTGTCCATAATCATTTGAAGCAACTCAACTATTTCGAGCCAGACCAATCAATAGTCGTTTGGTCTGGCTCGTTTTTTTTACCGATCACTCGAAGGGGATTTGAATGAAAAACCAGAAATACATCTACGGATCAACGGCCGCTTTGATCTTGGCAGCAAACACGATTGCTGCACCTATCGATCTCACAATCGATCCATCACAATCAACGCTCGATTTGTCGATCACTGTCGACGTGTCGCTTGCGAATGACACTGATTCAGATTCGAGTACGCTCTCAGGTAACATGGAGATTGAACTCGACGATGCTGGAAACCCAACATCCATCTCGATCAACGACATGATGGTAGTTATGGATCAGACGATGAACTTCAACTGGTCATTCGGATTCTTCGGTTCCGCAGACGCAACTATGTCCAGTGGGACAGTTTCATACGCAACACCCGGCCTTCCAACAGGTCCAGTCCCTGTTACTGCGGGTTCATACAACTTTCCAAGTGTTCTCGTAAATCTCGGCGGAATCCTCGATGTGAACTATGATATTTTTCTTGCAGGAAAAGGATCAGAAACAATCAACCTTGGAGATCAAGGTTCGTTCTCGTCAGAGTTTTCCGGTGATATCTCAGTTGCCGGTGATCAGATCACACTCTCAACGATCCTTCCACTCAACACTACTCAACCTTTGGTTGACGCAGATGGAAACGAACTCGGAACTGTGACAACAACCGGGACCGCAACGATCGTCGCAGTTGGAACAGCTCCAGGATGCGAAGCAGATATTAACGGTGACGGAGAACTCAACTTCTTTGATGTCAGTGCGTTTCTAAGTGCTTTCGCGATGATGGATTCAGTTGCAGATTTTAACAATGACGGAGAGTTCAACTTCTTTGATGTTTCCTCATTCATTGCAAGTTTTTCAACTGGATGTCCATAAGCTAAACCATGACAACGCATCAACGAGAGAGTGTGCTTTATGAACTGTCGAATTATTTACTCAACAACAATCGTAATGATCTTGGGAGTTCACGCTGGAAGCGTATTCGCACAAGACTTTGAAGCAGTAGTCGATACCAATGTGAGTGTTGCAAATATTGACTCACAAGTTGTCTTCGATAGCTCAGGTACCTTAATCGGTGACTATGACCCAAAATCGAATCCAGATGGGACCCAAACCCGCTCCGGTTTCTTCGGCGGATCTGGCAACAACCCGATCGATACTTCACTGACACTCACCGCTGATTCGTCACTTGATTCCAATCCTTCTGGGTCATTTGATTTCTCAGTCGACTTTGATCTCGGATTTATTGAGTTGAACGGTCTGAACATCGACGTTATCAACGGCCAATCCGGAGCCACAGATCTTTCTGTCACGTTGTTCTACAGCACGTTCCACACAGTGAGTCCATCATTCCTCTATCCAGGAGGAGTACCAATCACGCTCCCACTCGGGCAGCTTGGAGGAATCTCCGCAGCCGCACTCACACAGACTGCTCCTGGCGCTGGAGTAATCACGAGTACAGAGAATCCAACGATCTACGACTTTGTGCTTGCTGTTCCCGCTCAGTTGGATATGGTGATTAATCAGTCACTACCTGGAACGGACCCGACTGATATTCCGATTGATGCACTCCCGATTGTGTTGCCAGTTGCTGGACAACTCGAAGTAATCTCGGACGACGTCATTGTTGTTACGATGACACTTCAGCCTGACCCGATCATGGTTGAAACTCCAATTGAAGGTGCGACACTCCCTGATATTCCGTTTGAACTACCGACGCTTGGAAGCGATACTGCTTCTGTTATTTTCTCCTCGATCCCAAACTCAATCTCACTCGATGCAATGCTAGATTTATCGATTGTGTCAACTGGGAATGCAACAACGTGTGCCGCAGATCTCAACAGCGATGGCGATCTCAACTTCTTCGATGTCAGCGCATTCCTCGGCGCATTTGCAGCTATGGATCCAATCTCAGATTTCGACTCCAACGGCGAATTTAACTTCTTCGATGTGTCGAGCTTCTTAGCAGCGTTTGCTGGAGGATGTCCTTAATCGCGAGTCCGATAACAACACGCTTGCTGTATCATTTAATACTCATTGAATCTCAGTGAATTCAAGATATTAAAGTAAGGAAAAACCCCCCCTGGCGGGGGTTTTTCGCTTTATAACGTCATCTTAGTGTGATAAAGTAATGGTTCCGAACCGTATTTCATATGGTTTGTCGCACACAGATATTTTCAAATTGAGGGGTGAACGAATGAAGAACATGAACATACTCACGGCGTGCTCACTCGTTGCAATCGCGGGTTCAGCCGCCGGCGCACAAGTGATTGACTGGGCTGCAGCAGTAGATGGAAACTGGAATAATACCGCAAACTGGCTTGGAGCAAATGTCCCAAACATTGCAGGCGAAGATGCAGTCCTCGGACTCGCAGGCGCTTATACCGTTTCGCAGACAGATCACTTCACGATCGGATCATTAACACTGACCAATCCACTTGCGGTACTTGAGATTGGAAACAATCGCACTCTGACACTTAACGGCAACTTGAACAATAACGGAACAGTATCTGTCAACTTCCCCGCAACGATCTTCAATACGCATATCAGCTTTGCAGCTGACGCAACGATCACAGGAAATGGATCAATCCTGCTCAACGCTCTCGGCGAACCTGGCGATGCTCAAATCCTTGCGAACACATTTACAGTTACACACTCAGGGAACCATCTGATTCATGGATCAGGAACAATCGCAGGCGCGATACTCAACTCAAGCGACATCATCGCAGATGATCCAATCGGAGCAGGTCTCCGAATCGCTGGAACACTGACCCAAAGCGCAAGCGGCAACGCAGGTGCAGATGCAGGCACGATGTTGCTCGGTAACGGTTCAGTTACTACCGGCGGCGAACTTGTTACTATGAACGGTGGCCAGATCCTTGTTGAGAACACCGCCACAATTGGTGATCTCACGAACTCTGGTGATATCAATATTCGCGGCGATGCTGACTTCTTACTACTCAACGCGAGTGTTCAAAACAACGGAACCATTTCGATAAACTCTGACTCCTCAATATTCAATGCTCATCTTCGATTTGATGTTGCATCGTCCCTCGGCGGATCAGGCACTGTCTTGATGCACAGCAACGGCGACCTCAACGACGCACACATCCTCACTGCAGGAATGTTTGATGGCACAATCGGTGGAAACCAAACAGTTGAAGGAAGTGGTTTGATCACTGGCGCGACTGATGGAACCATCGTTAACAACGGCACTATCAACGGCAACGATCCACTCGTCGCAATGGGACTCGCAGGAAACCACAACGGAAGTGGTGGCGGAGTTTATCGCTCTGACGGAGGATCAATTGATCTCCGTTCCGGATTGATTCTCGATGGAGGAACATTTGATTCATCCGCAGGAGGAATCATTGAGAAAACTACTAACGGCAGTGCCACGATTTCAAATATCACAAACAACGGAGAGATGGGAGTTCGAGGACAAGGAGGTTTCATCTCACTCATGGGTCCAATGATCAACAATGGCAATCTAACCCTAAACAATGACAACGCTATATTTAATGCTCATCTACGATTTACAGCCTCCACTTCAGTAGATGGATCTGGCACAATCACAATGATCAGCGCTGGTGCTGTAGGAGATGCTCAGGTTTACACTGATGGCCTGTTCACAGGTACTCTCGGTTCAAACCAAACTGTGCAAGGTTCAGGGCAAATTGATGGCCGAAGCGCAGGAACGATTGTCAACAACGGAACAATCAACGGCAACCATGCAGCTGTAGACAAAACACCTGCTCTCGAACTCAGATTGTCAGGAAATCACGATGGCAGCGGCGGCGGTGTATACCGCTCCGACGACGGACTCCTAGGACTCGGAAGCGGACTGATTCTTGACGGTGGAACATTCGATTCGTCCGGTGTTGGTATTGCAGAGCTCACAACTAACGGTATTGTCACCCTCTCGAACATCACGAACTTAGGTGAAATGGGTGTACGCGGTCAAGGCGGCTCAATCACTCTCGTTGGTCCTATGACAAACGACGGCAATATCACTCTCAACACTGATGTTGCTATCTTCAATGCTCATCTTCGATTCGGCGCGACAGCAACAATCGATGGATCAGGTACGATCTCGATGATTGCAGCAGGCAACTCGGGCGATGCCCAAGTCTTCACTGACGGCGAGTTCACTGGAACCATTGGTGCGAACCAAACCATTCAAGGTTCAGGACAAGTTGACGGCCGAAGCGCCGGAACGATTGTGAATAACGGAACGATCAACGGAAATGACCCTGCATTACCACTCGAAATCAGAGGTGCTCACACAGGAGCAGGTGATTATCGTTCAGACAACGGATTGCTCGCGCTCATCAACGGCGCATCACTCGACGGCGGAACATTCAACACAAGCGGAACTGGCTCTGTAGAAATGACCACGAATGGTATCGTCACACTCTCAAACTTCACCAACCTTGGAGAAATGGGAATCCGCGGACAAGGCGGAATTGTCGAACTTCCAACTTCGTTGATCAATAATGACAACATCGCTATCAACCCTGATTTGGCAGTCTTCAATGCTCATATCCGTTTCACTTCTGACTCTGCGATCGATGGAACAGGCACGATCAATATGACGACCGCCGGAAGTTCAAACGATGCGCAAATCATCGCGTCTGATGGATTTGTTGGAACGATCGGCTCTGGACAGATGCTGAGTGGCGACGGATTACTCGTCGGCGAACTCAACATCGATGGAGGCATTGATCCTGCAGGACTCCTCCGATCATTCTCGATCGACACGATGCACTTCTCATCAACGACAAGCATGACTGCTGATCTTGGTGGATTGCTCGCAAACGAGTTTGACCGTTTAATCCTCGCAGGTAGTGACACAATCGATCTTGACGGCGAACTCACTGTCAATCTTGATAGCGGATACCTACCAGTGTTCGGAGACTCATGGAACATCATCGATGGCGGCACAATCAATGGAGAGTTCGCAACTGTGAATGTTCCAAACGCTCCACTTGGACAAACTTATCGCGTGATCTACGAAGCAGATCGGGTGTTTGTTGTACTCACATGTGATGCAGATTTTACCGGCGACAATGTCCTCAACTTCTTCGATGTTTCGAAGTTCCTCTCGTTCTTCAATGCTCAAGATTCACGAGCAGACGTCAACGGCGATGGAGCGTACAACTTCTTTGATATCTCGTTGTTCTTGCAGATCTTTAACACGGATTGCGAATAAGACATCGATACATCCACTATCAAGCCTCGGAAAATAGCTTCCGAGGCTTTTTTAATATCTTCTACAACCCACTAAAGAGTGGGTCATCAATTCACTGATTTCATGGGAAGATAATGTCACCGAAGTCGGTTTAACTTATGTTCACTGAGGGGTGAGAGGAAATATCAAATGAAATCAAGCACCAACAAATTTTGTATCATCACACTTGTCGCTGCAACTGCTTCGATGAGTCATGCTGGAGAACGAGATCTTCAGTTCATCAATATCCATACACAAGATCAAGTTCTGATGCTTCAGAATACTGGGATAGAGACTCTTGATCTTGATGGTTGGAGATTCTGCACACACAACACTACTCAAACATTACGATACTCAAGCTCGTCAGGGCTCAACGGAGTTAGTGTTGATCCAGGACAATCGATCAGCATTCATCTCAACAATGACGCACAGGTTGGAAATCCAAACCAGTTGAATGCGTCCGATCTTGGTAACTTCGCAGGATTTGAAATCGAAGCATTCGGATTGAGCTTGTACTTCCCAAACGCACAAGGAAATACTCCGTTCAGCGATGGCAACTTCATCGCGGACCATATCCAGTGGAGCTTTGGTGGCGTCGATAACACAAGCGCAGACGAACGATCAGATGAAGCAGAAGACGGAGGCGTCTGGGTTGATCAATCAGAATGGATCTCTACACGTTATGACACTGTTCTGATTGAGTTGATTGATCAAACGTTTAGTGAGCTTCATAGTCCTGCAGATTACAACTCTTTTCATAGTTGTAGAGCAGATATGAATGGAGACGGACAGCTCAACTTCTTTGATGTCTCTGCGTTCCTCACTGCATTTGCAGCGATGGATCCAGCAGCCGATTTCAACTCCTCTGACAACTTCAACTTCTTTGATGTGTCAGAGTTTTTATCCATGTTTGCTGCTGGATGCCCGTAATCAGCAATCGCATATAGAACCGCTGTCTATACGTCTGATAAGCTTTCTGACCCCAAGATGTCAACAAAAGGCTCGATCAGTCAACTAGCCATGTAAATTACCCCAGAATATCCTTAATTTGGGGGAAGTTCTTGCATCTTAAAGCCGAATTGATAAGAATCTGATAGTGCAGAGATTATTCTTTCTCTGACGATCAGAAGATCTTTTCAAACCGGTGGAGAGCAGTTATGAACGGTGGTTTTCGTATCAACACCCTAATCAACGGAACAGGCATTTTAGCCGGTCTCGGATTAAGCGCGGGCTTGGCCGCATTTGCCTTTGCAGGACCTCAAACACAGGTCCCAACAACACTTAATGACTTTGCGATGCCAGGCACTCAGCCCAACTCGTTGACTCACCCGATTGCAAGCTCAGACTCGTGTGCAAGCTGTCACGGCTTCTATGACGATGTTCACTCCCCGCTTTCAACATGGTCCGCATCGATGATGGGCCAAGCAATGCGTGACCCTGTCTTTCATGCAGCACTTTCGATCGCTAACCAGGATGCCGCGTTCGCCGGTGATCTCTGCCTTCGTTGTCATACCCCAGGTGGCTGGCTCGAAGGTCGATCAACCCCTACCGACGGTTCAGGACTCAATGATGTCGACATGCAAGGAGTGAACTGTAACTTCTGCCATCGCATGGTTGATCCCGTATACCAACCAGGTGTCTCGCCGGTGGTTGATCAAGGAGTCTTAACCGCTCTGGGATCCGATCTACCTACACCATCACAAACACATAGTGGCTCCTTCGTCGTCGATCATCTTGATCGTCGCCGTGGACCTTACGACGAAGGTCCGGATTTTTCATACCACGAATGGGAACAATCCCCGTTCCATCAAACATCAAGTATGTGTGCAACATGTCATGATGTGTCGAACCCAGTGTTTGCGCTTCAACCTGACGGAACATACTCGCTCGATCTCGCTTCACTCGATGCGCCTCACCCAACTGGAAATGTGTACGAAACATTCCCTGTCGAACGTACTTATTCAGAATGGCTCATGAGTGACTTTGCTCAAGGACCTGTTGCTATCGGCGATCGCTATGAAACAACACTTACTGAAGTTTCAAGTTGTCAAGACTGTCACATGCCTGAAGCGAATACGCCAGCGTGTCGCTTTGAAGGCGATCGTCCAAACTACTCGACTCACTCATTCAACGGCGGAAACAACTGGGTACTCAACGCAGTCCGTAACCTGAATGACAACGACTTCGTAACCGGACTCCTACCTGAACTTGTTACACAATCGATTGATCGTGCAGAAGAAATGCTTCGTGATGCTTCAGATATGGAGCTCTCAATGGTAGATGACGATCTTAATGTTCGCATCATCAATCAAACAGGCCACAAGCTTCCTACAGGTTACCCTGAAGGCCGACGCATGTGGATCAATGTTCAGTTCTTCGATGGATCAGACTCCATGATCAGCGAACTCGGCGCATACAACGATATGACTGCTGAACTAACAACTGCAGACACCAAAGTCTACGAAGCGAAGCTCGGTCCAGACGAATCAGTCGCAGCAGCAACTGGAGTTCCAGCAGGTCCAAACTTCCACTTTGTATTGAGCAATAAGCGATACAAAGATAACCGAATTCCACCTCGTGGATTTACCAACGCGAACTTTGAATCTGTCCAGTCAGGACCAGTTGCATACGCATACGCTGATGGTGATTACTGGGATGACACACAGTTCATCGTTCCTGCAAGTGCTGCAAGAGCAGATGTCCGTGTCTACTACCAAGCATCAAGCAAGGAGTACATGGAGTTCCTCAGAGACGAAAATGTAAACTCCGTCGGAGATGTTAACAACCCAAGTACAGGCGAAATCGTCTACGAACAATGGGTAATCAACGGGATGAGCCCGATTGTCGAGATGGACTTCGCTTCACTCATGCTCCCTGCGGGTTGTCCGCCGGACTTGACTGGAGACGGCCAGCTCAACTTCTTCGATATCTCTGCATTCCTCAGCGCCTTTAGCGCTCAAGATCCTGCAGCAGACTTCACAGGAGATGGTCTATTCAACTTCTTTGATATCTCAGCGTTCCTCAGTGCATTCAGCGCCGGCTGTCCATAAGCCGATTGGAAACATAGAGAACTACAAACACCAGCCTTTGGGCTGGTGTTTTTTTATGTCCACTGGTTTATCTACGCTTTGTTGCGTGCATCAGGAGCAATCATGATTCCGACATTGATCAATCTCTTTCTCTCGCTAGGTTGAGAGGTTCGACTGATTTCCCAAATCCGTTCGATCAACGAGTTAATCTCTTTCAGATCTTCATCGTCAACCCACGCTGTATGAATACCAGCGTTCGTATCTCTCAGCTCGCCGCGTACGACTGCTTCTGGATGGCCTGTTGCTCGTTCATGGAGTCTCGCCATCAGTCGCCCAACTGCATTTCCATACGCTTGGTGATACGCAACATTTTCTGGATCTTTCGAGTTGTGCTTAGTTGCGACTGTTCGCGCGATCGGACGATACAACTGTTCGTATCGTTTACCTGCTAGTCGTACATCGCTCTCAATGAGTAGACCCGCTTCCACCAACTGTTCGATGTGTGGATACAGAGAAGTACGCGTGCGCCCTGTGAACGCGGCGATCTGTGCCGCAGAACATTCTTCTAGGCCGCATACCGTATTTAATACCTCAACACGAATAGGGCTCGAGAGCACCCACATCTCGCTTGGATCATAAATGATGTGCAAGTTTTTTAGTGGCTTATTCTTCTTACTCATTTGTCCCCACAAACATCATCAGTCTTAAATTAGAAAGTGTATTCGTAGCCTAATTCAACACAACTGCTTATCAGCATAGCAAATCTGAATGCGAGTGATATCTTTTACGAAAGATTGACTGTTATAAATAACGAACACGCTGTTTATTGATCACTAATTTTCCCTATATGAACACAAACGCCTCTACAAATTGCCAGGCCTTATGGTAGTATCTTCTATCGGACCTACGCACAGAGGTTTCTTAATGAGGGGTCATTAACAATCATGTGAAGATTCGCGCGGCGAACATCTCTTGTTCGCCAAAACGGTTCTGTGCGCTTCATTCATGATTGATTACCGATATTGCCATCGGGAAACATACACGTCAAAGTGTCGAGGAGAATTACATCATGCGAACACGCAAAACTCTCGCTTGCTTAGCTGCGATGAGTGCTTTGGGAGCACTCATTGGGACAAGCACCGCAGCAGAACTGCAATCTGCTGCAATCAATTCATTGCAACCAATTCCCACTGATGGAACTACGGTTTCACCTATATCAGGACAAAACGCTCCTGAAGAGTTCAAACGAAACTCACTAGATCGCAAGTTCACGCTTCCGCATCCTCCATTGGATCAGATTCCGATGATGCCGATGCCTGAACCACCTGCTCCCGGAGTTACTCTGGGCACCGGCGATGTCTCGATGACATTCCATGACGCCGCCACAGGTGAAACAAGAAAACTTCCAATCAGCTCACAAAGCACAAACGCAATCGGTGGTCAAAGCCCCGACGGCGATTACCCAGGCTTTGGCAACATGATCGACAACTCAGATGAAGTCAGTCGAGCATTCGGTGTGATGAGCCTCGCAGGAGGACTCGATACATGGCCACGCTCAGGCAATGTGAAACTCATCATGCGATTCACTGACACCGGTGGAACGCAGCGCTGGTTTGCATGCTCAGGTTCAATGCAAGACCCAGGTGTTGTCCTCGCGGCGGCACACTGTATATACGCTCGTACTCCAAACGGCCTTGTGATTAATGACTGGGCAGATATCATCTATGTCTATCCAGCATGGGACGGCGACAACAACAACGGCCCATTCGGCGCTCCGGACTCCGACGAAATCATCCAAAACTTTGGTTTCGCTTCAGGTACTGCATACATAGCGGGATCTGACTATGTCAATAACGGAAACTTTGATCGCGACTGTGGAGTCATCCGACTCACTCGTGGTTCGAGCCGAAACATCGGAATGCTAACCGGCTGGTACGCTTGGGCATGGGGTTCTAGCTGCGCCACCATTCAATCACGAACATACAACAACTTCTCGTACCCATCGGAAAACTGCCCTACCGCAGGACTTCACAATGGACGCGACATGTACTACTGGGCAGGATCAATCGATGATTGTCCAAACAACCAGATGCAACTCAACACAGGAGGCAACTGTCTCGATACGGTATGGGGAGGCATGTCAGGTTCTGGAATGTACTACATCGATGGTGACAATCGATATGTGCACTCCGTTGCTTCGACTTCGAACCGAAACGATCGTGGATACTACTGTAAGCTCTGGGAACAGTTTGTTATCGATATGCAAGCATTCGAAACAACAACCCGCGGCACCGCTCTTGACATTGAACCACTCCGTTTCAGAACAAGCGGATCAAACACGGTTTATCAAGGACAAGCATTCGATGGAAACGCGAATGTTTCTATGGTTAACGCAACCAATAACAACCCTGCGACTGACACATACCAAATCAAAGTGTATTTGTCGACAAACAACAATATTTCAACTGCAGACACACTGTTAGCAACTTGGAACTACAACGTTGATTTTGCTGCAATGCAAACATTTAACTTCAGTGTTCCAGCTCCAGTCATCCCACTTGGTACTCCTCCAGGGGACTACTTCATGGGGATCATTCTTGATACCGGCGCTGACAGCAACTCAACGAACAACGACACAGACACCTGGGATGCTCAAGCAGTTACCGTGCTTGAAGCAAACGCAGATCTTAATGCTGTTCTGAGTGATGCGACTAGCGGCACTTACTACCAGGGCGAAACAATTAATGTTCTTCATCGCACCGAAAATGTCGGTACACGAGTAACAGGCGACGTTCACCTTGAGTTCCGTGCGTCCACAAATACCATCATCTCAACATTTGATACCTTGATGGAAGAACGAAACTACGGCCCCGTCGCAATCGGTGGTCAAATCTTCGTGAACTCACTCGTGGATATCCCGTCTGACCTCCCTCCTGGAAACTACTACATCGGCACCATCGTTGATGAAAACTCAGGATCTGAAGTCGTGACTGGAAACAACTCAATTGCAGACACCGCCACAATCACTGTCATCGAATGTCTCCCAGACATGAACGGCGATGCAACCTTAAACTTCTTTGATGTTTCTGCGTTCCTCTCATTATTCAATGCGATGGATCCTCAAGCAGACTTCAATAATGATGGTTCATTCAACTTCTTCGATGTTTCAGCGTTCCTCTCAGCGTACAGCGCTGGTTGTCCGTAACAAATACGACATTTCATTCCAAATCACACAACCGGGCTCGATGAGCCCGGTTTTTTTCTGTCTGCTACGAACCGGTTCTCGATCAATGCTTACAAAAAAATCCCTCGCCAAACGACGAGGGATTTGTGTTTGTATATCAATCAATCCGAACAGATCAAACTGCGACGCCGAGAAGATCCATCACACGATTCGCGATGTCTTGAGCAGTCAAGCCGCACATTTCAAGCATCTCTTCCGAGGTACGAGCACTCTTTGGAATCCGTGAAACATACATTTGAGCGAGCTCAAACCCGTCTCCTGATTCCATGAGAGCATCAGCGATTGCAGAACCGAGTCCGCCGCCGTAGTTGTCTTCGAGGCTGATCACGAATCCGCCGTTCTCGCCAACAATGTCGAGGAGCTTGTCGGTATCGAACGGAATGGAGTACATATCGAGCAAGGTCGCGCTTACGCCCGCCTTATCAAGAATCTCAACAGCCTTGTTACCTTCGTGCACCATGATGCCCGAAGCAGCAAGAACAATGTCACGACCTTGAGCGAGAGTTTCGAACCCGCCAAGGTTGAAGACATGATCGTCAGAGTAAAGAAGCTCTGTGTCAGCGCGGATCGTACGCATGTAACACATGGACTCGTACTCAGCCATGACGCCGGTAAGTGCGTATGCCGCGTACGCATCTGCAGGCTGCAAGATGTAGCAACCAGGGTTTCCATGATGATCAGTCATTGTTGAGAATGCTCTAAACCATGCAATGTCTGGAAGCGACATCTGTGATGGACCGTCTGACGCAAGAGTGATCCCGGCGTGCGATCCAACTAGCTTGACACCTGCTCCAGAGTTCATTGCCATTTCAATCTGGTCATACGCGCGATTCATGAACTTCGCGAAGGTTGAACAGAAAGGCATCTTTCCTGCGGCGCTCATACCTGCACCCACTGAGACCATGTTCTGTTCAGCGATTTTACATTCGACGAATCGCGAAGCGAGTGACGCGTCTTTGTGGAACGTTTCTGCAAAGGTTGAGTTCGACACATCCGCATCGAGAACAACAACATCGCTGTTTATTGCGCCGAGTGCACGCAGTGCGACGCCATACGCTTTGCGAGTTGCAAATTTTCCGGATTGGAGCACATGCCCCATGTCCATTGAGTCCATTGCAACACTCAAAGGAGGAAGCTCAGCGTCTTGTGCTTCTTTCGCTGGAGCTTCAACTGGAGGCGAGATCGTAAACTCGTCTGATCCACTCAATGAACTTGTGAGTTCTACACGGCGTTCACCAAGTTCTGCGAGCGCTTTCTGTAGCGATTCGCCGCTTGCAGGTTTGCCGTGCCATCCGCCGCCTTGCATTGAAGGAACGCCCCAGCCTTTAATTGTGCGAGCAACAACAGCAACTGGTTTTGCTTTTTCGTTGTCTGAACTTTCGATAAACTTGTCGAATGCAGCTTTGATTTGATTTGGCGAGTGGCCATCAATGTCGATAACTTCGAAACCAAACGCTTGAAGCTTGTGTGTGAGCACTTCAGGGCTTTGTTGTCCTGAAACACGATCTGCTTGACCGTACTCGTTACAGTTGAAGATCGTACACACATTGGTCAATTGATGATCAACGATGAAATCCAACGCTTCAGCAACCTGTCCTTCGCGTGCTTCGCCGTCGCCGACCAAGCAGTACACTCGACGATCAAGTCCGTCGATGCGTGCAGCTTTTGCAACTCCAGCAGCGACACTTAGACCTTGCCCAAGTGAACCGGTTGCCGCATCGAAGAAATCAACGCCTTCCATTGGGTTTGGATGTCCATCGAGAACTGAATGCCAATCACGCAATGTTGATAGATCTTCAATAGTCAGCTTTCTGCGATCGTCTTCTTTACCAACGACAACACCGAGCGTGGCCATCGCAGCGTACACAGCAGGGACTGCATGCCCTTCTGATAGAACAAAACGGTCCGAAGTCGGATAGTTCGGGTAATCAGGGCTCCAACGCATCGAAGAGAACATCAATGTAGTCACGATGTGACCAATGCTCATTGCGCTTGTCGGATGACCACTCCCAGAGGCGGCTGTCATCTCAAGACTCAATCGATCAAGTTCAATTGCTTGTGCGTGTACCGCAGCTTCGTATGACATATCTGTATTCCTTATCTCAGCTCAGTCGCTGGTATTCTTATAAACGACAAACGCCGTAGCATCTGTTGACCCCTGAACGCCTCGACACGAGGAATATGGGGTCCCAGAGCACGGCGTGCGTACATTCGAGTTGTTCTGACTCAATATTAGCTCCGACCGATCTCCCTTGCTTGAACGATCCCCCTGAATCCGTCGCAATTTCCCAATTGGCCCCAGAATTGCATCTCAGAATTGGTTCTCTTACTAAACTAATTCGCAATCAAGACAACATCTCGACTCTTTGGGTCTCTCCGTCTTGTTTTTGAATACTCCATCCTCATGATATCGAGCCCGATACCGCCCAAAGGGGGGCGGGTTAGCCTAAGATATTACTCGGAATATACACCTAACCAACTGCCCGAACATAGGGTAGATTGTGGAGTTGCGCGATGAAAGTCATCTGTGAACGAGCTGCATTACTCGAAGCGGTCAATCAAGTCTCAGGCGTAGTCGCATCGAGATCGCCTCGTCCTCAACTGACTTGCATCAAACTCAGTGCGTCGAAATCTGAAAATGGAGCAGAGCTCACACTTTCAGGTACCGATGCAGAGATCGCATTGACCGTACGAATCGGCCGAGTTGATGTTGTTGAAGAAGGATCCGCACTCATCCCGGCTGACAAACTGCGCCAGATCATTTCCGCAGAAGACAACGAATCGACGCTCACGCTCGAAACAACAGGTGAAACAACTAAAATCCGAGGTGAAGACGCTCTCTTCTCACTTCACGGTTTTGATCCAGCGGATTTCCCTGCTCTTGCAGATTACAAATCAATCGCTGAAGGCTCAACTGCTGCTGCCGCTGCGAAGTCTCTCTTTGCAACAGGTGCTGGTATTCTCGATTCGTTGATTTCACGAACCCTCTTTGCTGCTGCACGCGAAAACTCAAGATACGCAATCAACGGCGTCCTTATGGTCCGTGAAGGAAAGAAGCTCGAAATGGTCGCGACCGACGGCCGAAGACTCGCGAAGTCAGCAGTGACAATCTCAGGGGACGGCGATGGATCGCAGTGCATCATCCCATCGAAGGCGCTTTCGATGATTCAGAAGCTCGCCGCCGACCAAGATGAACCTGTCCATATCGCAATCACAGACAACCAAGCTGTATTCGCATTCGGTGATGAACCTGCGGATTCACGAGCAGTGCTCACTACAAACCTCGTTGAAGGCACTTTCCCTCCTTACGAAGATGTCATCCCTCGTGATCTCGATATCAAAGTGACGTTCAATCGCGACACCCTTGCTTCTGCAGTAAAACGAGCAGCGTTGCTCACAAACGAAGAATCAAGAGGCGTTCGTCTTGCATTCACCGGCGAAAAGAACTCACTCGAACTCTCAAGCCGCGCTCCAGAAATGGGTGAAGCAAACATCACCGTTGAGCTCGCTTCGTACGATGGAAACGACATCGAAATCGGGTTCAACCCAAGTTTCATCACTGATGCACTCAAAGTCATCCACGATCCAGAGATCATGATCGAACTCAAAGCTCCTAACAAGCCAGGCTTGTTCAAAGCAGGGAACGATTTCCTCTATGTTGTGATGCCTGTCAATCTGAGCTAATCACACTACCGCCACAATCATAAACGCCTAACTCTTTTTTAAACAAGAGTTTGTCATTGTATGCGTACTAAATCTGCTCACAAAAATCTGATTGATCAATTTCCTGAATCCCTGATTCGCTAGGCCGAACATGCAGTGCTGCTCGCGATCCTCGTTCGTGTGCAACATGTGCAATACGAGTTACTTGATCAGTCGCAAGCGAATCTGAGCAGACAAACTCTGGATAACTACTTGTAGTGAACGACCTTACCGTTTTACGATCGTTACAAATAGAAACGAGTGTCAACGCAGGTAGTGTGATGAATCCGACAATAACAGCAAGCTCAAGAGTCCCAAGCTTCTGAAGCGTATCAGGACGAACAAGCGTTGCAATCAACACCATTCCGAGAATGAAACATCCGCTTCCGATGCTAAACAAAACTCCACGGCGAACCCGTGCCCAATGTGAATACCCGCCGTTACGCAGAGCTACAATGTTCAAAACTTGATCGTGTTCTTTCAAAAATCGTCCCTCGCAAACACAAGATGCATCCGTGCATCGGACAAATACTCTATGCTGCAACAGAAGTAAAGATTTAGAGTTCTTGATTGGATTTCAAAAACTCATCATCTCAGACTGCCCATTCGTTTGTGTTGCCCCGTCGAGGCGTGTATCGTCCATGCCAAGAGGATTATGTTGCTAGAAAATACGCACAACCCGATCAGAGCAAAGAACTCAATGAGCAAAGCAATCGCTTTGATGAGTGTTGTTGGTACTTGCAGCCTTTTTTCACAAGCAGTTTTCGCTCAGTCTGCACCGCCGAGCGAGACTCCTGTAGAAACAACTATTGATCGACCCACTCTAGATCCGTCAAACGATATTGAAATTTACGAAAACAGGATCATCTCACAAGTCATCATCCGTCCTGTATTCATCGACGGCGTAGAAACCTCGCTGAGCGTCGAAGCTCGACAAGAAGCAATCAACAACATCCGATCACTCTCAGGCACTGTATTCGATGCAGATGTCATCAGAGGCGACATCCGCAGACTCAACAGACTCGGATCGTTCTCAAGAGTAGAAGTCTACTCTGGGATCAACAACGACGGAACTGTCGAGATCGTCTTTGAAGTCCTTGAGCGCCAGCTTGTGAGCGATGTACAAGTCGCAGGCAATGAACAACTCAACGATGCTGAACTCGCAGCTGTCGTCGATGTCGTGACAGGTACACCAATCGATCGTTTTCAGATTGATCGCTCTGCGAGGCGAATCGAAGATGTTTATCGACAAAAAGGGTACTACTACGCACGAGTCGCTGTTGACGAAGAAGAGCTTGCAGATACCGGATTGGTTCTATTTCGTATCCTCGAAGGCGAACGACTCAAAGTAACCGCGATACGATTCACAGGACAAGAATCGTTTTCGAGCAAACAACTCCGCCGGGAACTTGAAACGAAAACCGCGTCGTTCTTCCGAAAAGGACAACTCGACGACGATAAGCTCGATGCAGATATCGCAAATCTCATCCAGTTCTACCGAGATCGTGGATACCTCGATATCCGCGCCGACCGATTGATCCAACCTGCGCCTAACGGCCGAGAAGCGATCATCACATACCTCATTGAAGAAGGTCCGCTCTACACGCTCCGCTCAGTCAAGATCAGTATTGAATCCGAACCCGGCGAAAACGCGGTCTATAACGAAGCGCAAATCGCAGGACTCATGAGCATTAAGTCCGGCGATGTCTACTCAGTTCGTGAACTCGATAAATCGATCAAATCCATCCAGTCTGCATATGGACAGATGGGATATACCGACGCTGCAGATACCAATATTCGCAATGTCTTCCGAGTTGAGAAGCGTGATCCGACAGAACCGCTTGTTGACCTTGTTGTCGTCATCAATGAAGGCAAACGATTCCGTGCCGGCGAAGTCATCATCCAAGGCAACGATCTCACTCGACAGGAAGTTATCCGTCGTCATATCGAGCTTCGTCCAACTCGTCCGCTCGACACAACTGCGATGGAGCGAACTCAAACTCGATTGCGTCGACTCAACCTATTCAACGATCGAACCGGCGCCAAGGTAACTCCGCAGCAGCCTGGGGTTGAGTTCTTTGCAGAGGTATGGGACGATGAGTTCTTACCTCGCGCCAAGAAAACAAAGCCTAAAGCACAACCAAAGCCAAGCGCTGATTCAGACTCTGATCCGAATACGCGCATTAGCCTTCGTCCTACAGATGAATCCAACTATCGCGATGTGCTCATCGAGATTGAAGAAACGAATACCGGGTCATTTGATATCGGCGGAGCAGTTTCCTCCGACTCAGGCGTCATCGGCCGCATCGCTCTCGTCCAACGCAACTTTGATGTACGCGACACCCCCGATTCACCTGGTGAGTTCTTCGCCGGACGCGCCTTTAGAGGCGGCGGCCAAACATTCCAGATCGAACTGCTCCCTGGTAATCGTGTTCAAACTTACTCAATCGGTTTGACTGAACCCTATCTGTTTGAAACCAAATACTCAGGTTCAGCGAATCTGTTCTACCGCAAGCGCGACTTCGACGAGTTCGACGAACAACGAGCAGGCGCTCGCTTCGGACTTGGACGACGCTTTGGTACACGCTGGAATGGCAACCTGACTTTGAGAGCTGAAGAAGTCAGCCTTTCAAATATCGAAGCATCACGTCCGATGGACATCTTCGCAGTAGAAGATGCGAATCTGTTAGTTGGACTCAAAGCAGGTCTTCAACGAACAACCCTCGATTCGTTCACGAGACCAACAAAGGGATCTCGAACAAGCATCTCGCTCGAACAAGTTGCTGGAGACTTCGAGTTCACTAAGTTTGAACTCTCACACTCGACCTTTATCCCGATTCGAGAAGACTACCTCGGACGAGCTACTGTGCTCAACTTGCGAGGTCGGGTTGGATACATCCCTCAAAACCGAGGCGACACCCCAACCTATGAACGCTTCTATATGGGTGGTCAAAACTTCCGAGGATTCAACTTTAGAACCATTTCACCCAAGGGTATCCGAAACGATAACGGCCTACCTTCTGAAGACCCTGTCGGTGGAAACTGGCAAATCTTCCTCGGTGCTGAAATTGAACAACCAATCTACGAAGACATCTTCTCACTGGTTGCGTTTATCGATTCTGGTACCGTGACCTTCGAGCCTGGGTTCGATGAATATCGAGTGTCTGTCGGATTCGGAATTCGCTTCTATGTTCCTGCTCTGAGTCCAGCGCCACTTGCGTTTGACTTTGGATTCCCAATCCTGAGCGAGGACACTGATGATGAACGCTTGTTCACTTTCACGATCGACTTGCCGTTCAACTAAACCCGATTCAGCATTCTCAATTGGCAATTTCCCAATCAGATTAGTTATCTATCACACTTTCAAGGCTTCTTTGTCAACCAAGAGGTCTTTATTCGGTATACCATTGAAGAACGAATATCGAAACGCACGGAGGTTATACGCATGTTCTCGAATCAATCACGATCAATCCACCCAATGATTCCCGTACTGGGGGTCTTGCTCGCCGCATTCACTTGGCAAGCCGGAGCAAACTCCGCTTCGCGCCCACCTGCGCAACCAACCGCGGTGGCCACCGTTGATATACCTGAAATTATCGACCAACTCGAAGAACGCAAGGTTCGCGAAGCAGAACTCGAAGCTCGCACAAAAACTCGTCAAGCTCAGCTCGACGAAGTTGCTGAACAACTCCGCACGGTTCAAGCTGATCTAGAAACCCTCAAAAGAGGTACCGACGAATATAAAGACAAAGTTCGTCAAGCGATGGAAATGCAAGCTGTTGTAAAAGCTCGTAATGAAGCGCTCAATCAAATCCTGTCTATTGATCGTGGAAATGTCACACGCGAAATGTACGACAATGTTGTTGCTGCGATCTCGAACATTGCTGATCGTGAAGGATATGACATTGTTCTCTTCGACGATTCACTTTTCCCTGTCCCTGAGGATGCATCGTTCGCTGATGTTTATCGCTCGATCGTTTCAAGAAGCGTGATCTATCATCACAACTCAGTTGATATCACCGCTCAAGTGGTCACACTCATGAACAACGAGTTTACAGCTCCTTAACTTGAATCGCCCAATGACAAACGATACTAACGATACATGCGCTAAACATGAATCAATCGGAGCGGTGATGACCAGCCCTTCTCAAAACTTATCAGATGACAAGCATGCACAAGTCTCACTTTGCGCACAAGAGCTTGCTCACATGGTTGACGGCGAACTCGTCGGTAATCCGGACATCGTGCTCACGCATCTTGCACCGATTGAAGAAGGCTCCTTAGGATCACTTACCTTTATCCGTGCGCAATCATTTGCTAAGCATTGGGAAAGCTCCGGTTGCCAAGCAGCACTTGTCACAAAGGGTGTTGAAGTTCCAAACCATAATCCTGATAAACGAGCATTGATTTTCGTTCCTGATGCAGATCTTGCTATTGTGCAAATTCTTCGAGTGCTCGATCCAGGCATTGAGTCGCCGCCAATCGGTATTCATCCGAGTGCCCAAATCGATTCCGGCGCCAAGATAGATCCAACTGCAAGCATTGGACCTGGGTGTGTTGTTTGCAAAGACGCAGTTGTCGGCCCATCAGTTGTACTCATTGCTAATGTATATATTGGTAGAAACGCGAGCATCGGATCCGATACTTTCGTGCATCCTGGAGTCGTCATCGGAGATCGATGCACAATTGGACAACGCGGATTAATATTTGCAAACTGCGTGATCGGATCGGACGGATTCGGATTCCTCACACCTACTGATTCTCGTCCAGTGACGAAGGTGCCGCAAATCGGTTCAATTGAAATTGGTGATGATGTCGAAATCGGCGCATGCTCCACAATCGACCGCGCCAAGTTCGGCGTAACGAAAATCGGAAACCGAACGAAACTTGACAACCAGGTCCACATCGCACACAACTGTATAGTCGGCGATGATGTCCTCCTCTGTGGAAGAACCACCCTAGGTGGATCCGCAACGATCGGCAATCGCACCCTTGTCGGCGGCGCAGTAGTTCTCAATGATCAAGCACGCGTCGGTAACGATGTGAAAATCGCTGGAGGCGCGATGGTTCTCGACGAAATCCAAGACGGCGAAACCGTGCTTGGAGTTCCCGCGATGCCTTCAAGAACCGCACTCGCAAATGTTGCTGCACAACGAAACCTTGCGAAGTTCTGTCGACGTGTAGACAAAGCATTGAAAAAGCTCGACGACACATACACCACTTCGTAACATACGATGAGCTTATGAATCCACTACCGAGATTAACGATTCAGCGCCCTGTTGAGATATCAGGAGTAGGCCTCTTTACCGCAGAGCCAACAAAGATCATCATTTCTCCTGCAGAATCGGTAGACTGCGGAATTGTCTTCAAACATCATTCGTATCGCATCCCGGCAACCATTGCGTCTTTGTCGAATCTACCAATCCATCCGATCTTCGCTCAGCTCAAACCTCGCTGCACAAGCGTTGGCGATTCGCTAATTAGCGTTGCAACCATTGAACACATCCTCTCTGCATTGTTCGGCCTAGGAATCACTGATGCGTTGATCGAAGTTCAATCAAACACCACTCAAAAACCATCAACAATCGAAATTCCTATCCTGGATGGCTCGTCGTTACCTTTCGTTGAAGCAATCCAATCTGTCGGCACAACAGAGCTTGAATCCACTATTGACCCAATCGTGATTCATAAACCGATTCGTGTACAAGACGGCGAGAGCACTATTACAATCGAACCTGCTCAACAAACGAGTTTCTCATACACACTCGACTACTCTGCTTATCCTGATTTTCCGTATCAGCCTGTTACTGTTCATTGGAACTGCGATCCTGCTCAGTATGTATCGAAGATTGCCCCTGCGAGAACTTTTTGTCTCAAAGAAGAAGCAGACGCGATGCACAACGCAGGCCTCTTTACCCATCTGGATCCGAAGGATATGCTTGTTATTGATCGATCAGGACCAATTGATAACTCGTTGAGAAACGAGCATGAATGTGCTTATCATAAACTCCTCGATTTAATCGGCGATCTCTCGCTCGTTGGAAGACCAATCCAAGCAAAGATCCATGCGACGAAATCCGGACACGCACTCGCGCATCAAGCTGCTCTTGCAATCGTCGAACAAGTAAATCAAAGTTAAATCTCATCGATCGACACACCTTGTGCGCAAAGATCCTGTGATCGAAGATTTTTCGAATAGCACATGATCGAATGCTTGTATCATCATTCAGCTCGATGTTCTGTTGGTGCAGAATATCTCCCCGCAAATTTAAACACCCTACTGCTGATCGCGTTCGCGTGGCGTTTTCAGCATGGGTATACACGCGAGGAGAATTCAATGAACATTCAAAAACTAACACTTCGCGCTCTTGTGTTTGCAATATCAATCACAATTATCATGTCCCAGCCCGGATGCGCTGATCTGCAAGGAGCAATCGCACAAACTTCCGCATGGAAACAAGATGCTCAAACTATTCAGGATGATTTGCAGATTCAACTCAGTGAACTTGAAGCAAAGCGTGCAACAACAATCGATCAATCAACTCAGTCTGATATTCTGGATTCAGCAATAATCACTGCTCAAACAAAGATCCAAGCTATACACGCTGCAATCGCTCAAGCAGAACTTGTTATTCAGGAAGCATCGAATCCAAGCGATCCAATCACTGTTGCTGTTGATTCGATATCACCTTGGGTTCCTGCTCCTGCTCAAGGCCCGCTTGTACTCGGCGCCGCGCTTATTGCTACTCTAGTTCGATCAAGAAACTTAAAAACAAGCGCGGCTTCAATTGTTCAATCGATCGATCATGTTATGAAACGAGATCCAGAGTTCAAACAACGCTTTGAGCTCAACGCCGACACGATCAGATCAATCCAAACGCCATCAGCAAGAAAGCTCATTGATTCAACGACCAGAAAAATCGGTCCACCTATTTCGATTAATCAATGATTCGCGTTTCGAGCACAAGCTCTAGCTGATCCCCGCGAACTTGTGCCCCGAGCAGTTGTGTCTCTCGACCGTCACCTAGATCGAGTGAACCTGATCCGATTTTGAGTGTTCGATTTGGAAACTGATACTCTTTCGTCAGCTGTTCAACAAGCCAATTTGGAATTGTTGTTGATCCAACTTGTACCTTCTCAAATGCGGCGAAGAGATCCCCTTGCTCATCCACAATCAGATTGACTCTTGACCACAAGATCATTGATCCAGATGCGTGTTTAACGCGAGCTCCGACAAGCATCCGATCGTTTTCTAACCCAACCCTGATTCGATCGACATTGCTCGGCCAAGTTTCATCACCCAGATGAGTCTCTACAGTTTCAACTAAACGGATCGCGAGCCATGCGTTTGCTTGTTGCTCAGTGATTGCGACTGCCCAACGCGGTTGTGACTGATTCCTAAGTTGCGTGAGCTGTGTGCTGATCGCATTCTCAAGTTGTTCGGCTGTCTGAATCGCGATCGAATCTCCTTGAAGTATCACATCGCTCTTACTCCACCACTTCGGGGTGTTATTCAGCCCAGAAATAACAATGATCAACAACGCGCCAAGGACAACACAAAGCGTCAAAGCCGCGATCGTTAATCGCCCTGCTCGTTGTCGGATCCATGTTGGAACTGTTGATGTTAGAAATTGCACGGCTGACTGTACCCGATTTTCCTATTGAATGGAAAAACCGGCTCGGAGAATTCCGAGCCGGTTGATAAAACTGGGTAGATTGCCTTGATATCGTTTGATTGAAAACGAAATCGCTGACAGATTAACGCTTGGAGAACTGGAAGCGAGCACGAGCACCAGGCTGGCCGTACTTCTTGCGTTCCACCTTACGAGCGTCACGTGTCAAGAAGCCTGCCTCGCGAAGCGCAGGCTCGAAGTTCGGGTCATATGCAACGAGAGCACGTGAGACGCCAAGACGGATTGCTTGGGCTTGTCCCATGTATCCGCCGCCGTGTGTGCGAATGTAGATGTCGAGCTTTCCATCAGTATCAGTCAACTTGATCGGAGCAATTGCGTCTGCGCGATCTTGCATTTCTGAGAAGTACTCTTCAATGCTCTTGAACTTCTTGCGGGTGATCTGGATCTTAAAATCCCCGTTTCCGCTGTCCTTTGCAGGGCGGATACGAACGCGTGCTACTGCAGCTTTGCGTCGGCCGGTTCCCCACCACCAGCCGTGCTTGTCAGCCGGCTTCGGATCTGGGAGAACGCGAGTTGCTTGCTGAACTTCTGCAGGGCCGGCAACTGATTCGCCAGCGAGTTCAGGGTTCGTGATGGTGGTTTCGTAACCTGCCATAAGTATGTAACCTTTCTTGAGCTACCCGCATCCACACGCTCGATCACTTGCCGGCGTGCTTTGGGTAGAGAATTTATATTGGGTTAGTACAGATCAATCGCGTTCACACCTGCGTGTGGATGCTCGCTACCTGAGTAGACCTTCAGCTTCTTAAGCATCTGACGACCCAAACGGCTCTTCGGAAGCATTCGACGAACAGCTTCTTCGATCAAAAGCTCAGGTTTACGCTCACGAAGATGTCCGAATGTCTCTGCGCTCTGACCACCTGGGTAACCAGAGTAAGTCAAACGAAGTTTTTGTTCAGCCTTACGGCCTGAAAGTCCAACGCTCGATGCGTTTGTAACGATTACGAAATCGCCACAATCAACGTGCGGTGTGTACTCTGGACGATGCTTGCCCATAAGAACTGTCGCGATCTCAGTCGCCATGCGTCCAAGTGGTTGATCGGTTGCGTCGACGATGCGCCATTGCTTTGAGACTTCGCCTCTCTTTGCGACAAATGTTTGTCGGCGAAGATGAACTCGTTTCTTTGTTGATCCCATGACCTATTCTCCAATCTTCACACGAATCTTGTGCTCTCCCTAGTATCAACAGCGATGCGAATCGTCGTCAACACAAGCAACAGCTAAAGCGTGCTCGATACGCTGCCTACCGGGCAGGGCGGACAGTTCTTTACAATGGATATTGATCCAGAACTGCATGTTTGTCATTTCAATCCCAACACAAATCGTGTGGGGAAGGTAAATTAGACACCTCGAGCGTCACAGTCAACCCATACAATCCGCATGCTTGAAGAATCGAGCAACGAAACCCATCGTTTCCCAGTAAACAAGGTCAGGATGCTCGATCAAATCGACCGATGAAGCCCTCATACAATTGAGTCAGCTGAGTGATTTGTACCTGATACTCTCGAATCCATCGCGAAACCAACTTATGAACGACACACCAAACGAAAACCAATCACACCAGGGCGCAACTTGGTCTCCTTTAGCTGAAGCGATGAAGCACGAGTATCACGCTCCGGTGACGAAGCAGGGTAATCCGATTGATTCAAAGGACCCAGGTAGCTCAACCTCTCGATTGGTCGCGATCATTATCACGATTCTTGTTGTAGTCAGCGTCATCCTCTGGCAAAATACCGGAGATGAAATCAAGTACCAAACATTGCTTGGTAAAGCTCCTCCAGTAACTGAGCTGACTCCGGATTCTCCAGCACCAGGAAGTTTCAGTCAAGTCGATATTGTTGGTCGAGTCTTCCTTCGCGGATATGAGATGTTTCAAGCTCAGCCCGTCATGCACAACATTGAAACCCCGGGCATGCTCTACGGCTACGAAGACCGTGTTCGAATCATCATGCTCGCCGGAGAGTTTGAAGGAGCCCAATCTGCTCTCGAACGAGTGCAAACACTCAAGAATGAAATCGAAGGAAAAGCATTAGACCCGCTCGATCCTGTGATCCCTGACGATCTGATTGTTGCTGAGCTCAATACACTTGAGACAATCTACACCGTGGGTATCGATCAGCTCGAAAAGAACCAAAAAAATCAGCTCGCTGCTCGATATGGACTCATCGGAAAAGTCGCACTCACGCACGGCCTTGACAACTCTGATATTCAAAGAGAGCCGCTCATTAATGGGTTCGGGCTCATCATGCTGATCATGATCATCGCAATTCTCGGAATCGTTATATTTCCGATCCTTGGTCTCGTACTTCTCGTAATCGGCATTGTTCACTACTCAACGGGCAAAATGAAGCTCCGCAACCATGTCCCAACCCGGGGCGGGAGTGTGTTCCTCGAAACCTATGCATTGTTCGTCGCAGGGTTCTTAGTAATTTCGATTGGGACTTTCTATGTTTCAAACTCGTCAAATCCTCAACTTGCACAGTTTTCTCTACTCGCACAATGGCTACTCTTACTCACCGTGCTCTGGGGTGCAATCCGAGGGATGCTCTTCTCTGATTGGAGAAAAGCGATAGGTTGGAACGCCGGAGAAGGTGTTCTCAAGGAAATCAGCTGCGGAATCGTCGCATATATCGCGTCACTACCAATCTATATCGTCGGTGTCGCAATCACATTTATCTTGCTCGTTGCTAGCGAGTGGATGTCTGCAAGTCCTAACGGTGTCGAAGAAATTCCAGAACCTGTTTCCAACCCAGTGTTCGAGATCATCGCAAACGGAAACTTCTTCACGATCGCGATGCTCTTTATCCTCGCCACAACTTGGGCTCCGATTGTTGAAGAAGCAATCTTCCGCGGCGCCCTTTTCCGACATCTCCGCGGATATATGCATTGGGTGTTTGCTGCAATCGCAAGTGCGATTCTTTTCGCATTCATGCACGATTACGGCCCGCTATTGGTTGCTCCGCTCATCGCACTTGGATTCATGTTTGCGTTCATGCGCGAATGGAGAGGATCGCTCATCGCTCCGATGACCGCTCATTTTCTTCACAACTTCACATTGATGTCGTTTATGATCATCCTTGTTCAGTTGATCAAAGATCCGATGTAATTCAATATCAATAGACAAAAATCAAGACGCGAACACAGTTGTCGCTGGTTCATGATCAGTCGATCGCGCCACACGAAGCAAAGCGCTCGCAGCGACTTTAGAAATCACAATAATCAGAACGATGATCGCGATGATCCCCGCGATGATGAGCCATTGTGGTTTATCGATCCCGCCGTTCCATCCTGTGAACTGTTGTCCGATGAGTACTGCTGCGAGTGTGCGAGGAAGCATCCCGATCACTGTCCCTAAGAAGAAAATCTTACGAGGAACTCCCAAAGACGCAAGCAATAGGTTTGTCAGCGCAAAGGGTGAACTCGGAGATACTCGCACAAGTGTCACAATGAGCAGTGCTTGCTTTGGACTCGCGTGCAGAAGTGAGTCACGAAGGAGCTTTGCTTTAGGTTTGTTGACGAGTTCTTGTTCTACTCTTGAACGAGCAACCTTAGACACAACAGAGTATCCGACGAGTGATGCGCCACCAAACCCTGCAAGCGCAAGTCCAAGTCCAACTGGTACTCCAAACGCATATCCAGCGAGGATTGCTTGTGACACAGTTGGAAGACACCCAAACCCTGCGAGCAAGACAAACCCGACAAGATAGATCGACATCCCGGTCGTGATATGGAGTGCGCTTGCGCCGTCACCAATTAGTGCGAGACGGATAGGTTCCATATTCAGTACAAGCATCACTCCTGCAAACGAAGGCACCGTTGACCATGCGACTCCGAGGACCGCTGCTGGACCGAGTCGTTTGAGCATTGCACATCCACCCAACACTCGTTCGCGTCCGAGACGAGATACAAATCCCATCGCAAACAATCCTGTCGCAAAGACACTCAATGCGATAAGTTTCCAGTTCCCAGGTGAAGTAAGCAAGTTCTGAATGATCCAATCCTGGGAGGATTGGGAAAGTGTCGGCATCACAATCGGTAATGAAATCAACGCACCTACGAACAACACGCCCCAGTGTAAAGATTGTGCACCCAATCGTTTGCGTGCGGATTTCTCAGATGCGTGAGCGCTTGCCCCCACCATCACACACGCCGCGGCCCCGAACAATGAGGTAGAATTAGAGCTGCATTCATTACAGCAACAATCCTCATTGGACTGACACCCGCTCTGTTTTTGATCAGATTGAGTCTCTTCATAGAGATCCAGTACGACTTTCCTCGCCTGAGGCGGGGACTGGGTCGCAGAATTCTGCAAATGAGACTCATTATCAACTACGGATGACATCGCCAGAGTGTAGCCTGTGGAGATTGGATCTTCCGACCCATTGATCAAGATTCTGTGTTGGTATCAGGATCCGCAGGGAGTTGCCCAGATTTCATAGCAGATTCGACTGCTTTGTTCGCAATATTCCCAAGCCCGATCAGGATCACGACGGCTAAGACAATGCCTCCAATGATCAACCATTTTGGTTTTTGAACCTCGTCCCAGGAATCGACCTGAGCTCCGATCCAGACCGCTGCAAAGGTTCGTGGCGCCATCCCGACAACTGTCGCGATCAGGAATGGAACGAGTTTCACGCCAGTAGTCGCCATCACATAGTTCGTCAGCGCGAACGGCGAGTTCGGAGGAACCCGAATCAAAATCAAGATCAATAACGCCCGCAATTTTCCGTGTCGGATAAACGCATCTCGGATGATCTCGGCCTTTGGGTGTTTGTGAATCTCCTCTTCGACCTTTTTTCTCGCAACTCGATTCGCGATGGTGTATCCAATAATCGAAGCGCCCGCAAACCCGATCAGTGCCGCTGGGAATCCCCAGACAATCCCAAATGCAAATCCAGCGAGGATCGCTTGTGACACAGTTGGTAACAAACCACATCCCGCAGTGATAATGAAGATTGCGATATATACCGTGAGACCTGTAGGCCTTGAAAGTCCAGGCGCATCTTCAGTCCCGACGAGCCACCGCGTTGCAGTTCCCATTTTGACAAGCAGCGTGATTCCTGCAATCGCAGGGAGTACTGCCCAAGCAATCCCAAGCCACGCCGCAGGACCCAGCCGTTGGATGATCGCACCCAGTGAATCATCTTGATGTTCAGAAGTAATCTCAGTTTGAGAATCGGTTTGTGAGTTGGGAGTTTCTTCGCTAGTCATAGGAACGATCATATGCGATGGATCTGTACAACGGTTTTATCCGTACATTTTCGTATGAATGGTGTGCAACCATCGAAATCGTGGACCATATTTTGGTATGTCACCCTGATTATGATCATTCAATTTTTGATCTACATTGTGCTTCCCACTGAACAGTCGTGTTGTGTTCGAAGCAGCTTTCCATCTGTCAGAACAAAAACATCACAAAAAATTGATTCAGTGTATTGTTACGAATCATCTGATGGATTAAAAATCGTCGGCGAAGACGAGTTTTATGACTCCATTGTCAACCTTGATGCAAGTAAACACCCGATCACGATCGCTGATTTTCAATGGATATATACCGAGAGTGTGTTACATAAATTATCGCTGATCTCGCTAGGAGATAGTTCACGCAGGCTCTACTTCAACGCCCGCCGTGGATACCATGGGAATTACACTGAGATTGAAGGGAAGCCCCTGGATGCGTTACAAAGAGACATCGCCTTTGCAACGAAAACTCCCCATTATCTCCAATCTTCAGGAGGCTTCCCTGTTCCAACTCTATCCCCTTTATTATGGATTCCAAAAATCTTTATTCATGTGCTGCTCTGGAAGGCTGCAAGAAAATTGACGTATTCATTTCGACTAAAACACGCGATTTCTTCGCAGCAAATCTATCGACAAAAAATGGGCCTATGCGTCCACTGCACTTATGACTGCGCCGGACTTCCCACCCCGATCTGTCCTGAATGTGGAGAGTGCTATTCAGAACCGGTTCCTTACAAGCTATATTATTAAATCGGCCTATCACTGGTACACTTAGCTATGCAGAAATCTGAAGTTGAAACAAGAGTTCGTGAATCGTTTGATCGACAAGCGTTGATGAACACTCTTGGCGCAAAGCTCGACATCGTAAAAGATGGAGAAGTGCATATTCGTCTCCCAGCTTCTGAGCACATTACTCAACAACACGGATTCGCGCACGCAGGTGCGATCGCATCGATCGCTGATAGCGCCTGTGGATATGCGTGTTATTCAAAAATGGAAAAGGACGATGCAATCCTGAGTGTTGAATTCAAAATCAACCTGCTCGCGCGTGCAGCTGGAGAGTCATTCCTTGCGATCGGTAAAGTGATCCGATCAGGCAGGACAATCTCAGTAGCATCCGCTGAGATCTTCGCTCTTGTTGGAAATGACGCGCCCAAATGCATCGCTGTCATGCAAGCAACGATGATGCGAATCGTATCAAAACAAGGTTTGAACGGCTAACAAGCGAATTTGAACCCTTGCTTGCAGCGCCTAGACTTGTGCGTCTCATCGTTGAGACACCCACACTTGCACTATCCCAGCGCGAAAACGCTGTGATCGGAGTTTGTCCTATGATCCCTAAGCCCCCACCACGCGATGGCGCACTCGGATTTCTCTTGCTTTCCCCTTTCCGAGTCCAAGGGTACTCAGTAGCAGGCGAAGCAACTTCAATCAATATCCCAGAGATGGATGTTTGCTTCGATATGGGAATGGCCCCGCGATCGGCGCTCGCTGCTAAGTTCTGTGCGCTCTCTCATGGCCACATGGACCATGTTGGTGGCCTCGCATATTGGTGCTCACAACGCAACTTCCAAGGTATGGGTCCAGGAACCATCGTCTGCGATGCACGGATCGAATCCGATGTCCGAGGAATGATGGAAGGATTCCAAAATCTAGAGCGTCAGAAGACACCGTACGAGCTTATCCCGCTCGAGCATGAACAAGAGATTCAGATCAAGAACAACATCATGCTCCGTGCGATTCATACTGAGCATACAGCGCCGTCGTGTGGATATGTCGTCGTAGAAAAACGAACAAAGCTCAAAGAGCATCTTGTTGGATTGCCTCAAGAAAAACTTCGCGACATGAAACAACGCGGCGAAGAAATCGTCAATCATCTGGAAGTTCCACTGATTGCATACACCGGAGACACGCTTCCTGGGGCGCATTTGCTTCGCGATGATGTTCGCAAAGCACAAGTCATTATTTCTGAGTGTACTTTCTTCGAACCAGATCACAAAGAACGAGCAAAGATCGGGATGCACATGCATGTCGACGATCTCGTTGAATGGCTCAAACTCACAGAGTGCGAGCACATGGTCGTAGTGCATCTCTCAAGACGCACACATCTTGGACAAGCTCGCAAACAACTCAATCAACTTGCAGGCAAAGAACTAGCAAGCAAGGTTCACTTCCTGATGGATCATCGATCAAATCGAGCTCGATACGAAGCCCAAGCTGAAGAAGCGATAAAGCTCGAAAAAGAGCTCGAAAATCAGTCCTCATAGAAAACTGACCGATTTTCGCATTTTTCTGATTTCTTGAGCATGATCTTCCCTGAATTACGGCTATTGAGAGTGAGGCTTAGGTCTCACTACTCTCCTCGTTTGCGCGCGGTTGTTGAGAGCTTCGCGTGAATTTGAGTGGTATAACTAGGTAGTAGGCGTAAATAACGGTTGGATTTTTCACCATGCATCCAACCCAGTGTCTGCTGCCTAGTTCTTTTTTTGGTTTAAATACCGTACTAATCACTCAATCTTCTACGCCGAGATCTCGCTTCGTGAATAACGCGTAGAACGCAACTCCTGCTGCTTCAACATTTTCACGCGCGCCTTCTTCTCGATCAATCACCGTAATCATCGCGGGGACTTTGGCGCCGAGAGATTTGAGCACTTCAACCGCTTCGAGCGCTTGGCCTCCGGTTGTTGCGACATCTTCGATAAAGATGACTGTGTCACCTTCGTTGACGATTCCTTCTACCTGTTTCGCAGTGCCGTACTCCTTCTTCGCGTTGCGAACGAAGATCGTCGTCAATCCAGTACTCATCCCTGCGGATGCGACAAGAGGAATCCCTCCAAGTTCAGCACCAGCCAACTGAGATACAGTCCCGATATCTGATTCAATCTTGCTGATTTCTTGAGCAAAGAGCGCTCCGAGTGATCGCAAGATATCTGGTTTCGTCGAAAATCGGTACTTATCGAGGTAGTAGCTGCTTTTTCTCCCTGATCGGAGTGTGAAATCCCCTCGAAGTAGGGATGCAGCCGCGATCTGCTCTGCGAGCGAAGCACGATTGATTTCAGAGCAATTGGTCGATGATGATTGATCTTGAGTACTCATGGCTGATTATGGTCCGAGAATTGTGATTTGTTCACTGAAAAAATTGAGAATTGAAGGTTCTACTAAGTATTGAGCGTCATAATTGATACCCACAGGCGTTTGTCTTTCGTCAGCTGACAGCTGACTAAAGGATACCCCTGCGGATTGGCCGATGATCGTTCTGTTCGATCGTCGTACCAGATGAGTCGATTTCAGCGTAAAATCGCCTGTTTGAGCTCACGATTCGCCACAAACAACTAGACGGACATACGGACCGGGAGAATAGTTATGAATCTCAATACTCACTATCGCAAGAAAACACTCTTAATGATCACAGGTCTCGCACTTGGGATCGCTTCAAGCTCGACGCTCGCTCAGGTTGCTCCGCCACCGACGAAGCCTGCGAAGGAACAACCGGAATATAAGCCGGCGCCGACTGCAGCTCCAAAGCCAGCCGCAAAGCCTGCTGCTCCTAAGCCCAAACCTGCAATGAACGCATCTCGCAATCGAGGCGATATCGCAAATCTCCCTATCAATGTTCCTTATCCAAAGCTTGCTGAACAAGGTCCAGATGGACGAATCTTGAGACTGCGCCAACTACCTGATATTGCGGCGATGAAATCAAACCCAAACATCGGTCCAAAGTCTGTCGAAAAGATCATGCCCATCGTGTACTCAAGACGGTACCGGATGGAACTTAAAATTATCGACAATCTCGATCTCTACTGGCAGCTCACCGGCGGCCTTATTGAGAACATGGACATGTCCAACATCACTGAGATGTCACAAGCTGCTGAGATGATCAAACCACTCATCGGCGAAACAACACTCTCACAAGAGCTGTTGAATCGCAACATTCTGACACGCGTTCAAGGCGGAATGAATCAATACATCGTTCGTGAATACAAGAAAGCAATTACCGACGAGATTCAAGTACTCGAAGGTGAAAAAGGTCTTGAAGAAGTGATGCGCTTCGTGCTCGAAGATTCAATCCACGAAACAATCAACACATACAACGCGATGCTTGCTGAAGCATTGAGTCAGATCGCAACACTTGTTGATCAAACGAACGCTCAGTCGAGTGAAGCAATAGCGATCAGAGCCTTGGAAAAACCGCTAAGCGATGTGCCGATCAGACAGCTCGAAGATATTCAGATTTTTGATGCTGCTTTCCGCAAACTTCCATACGAAGAAGCAATGGCGATTTTCCAAGCAATGCGCGAAAACAGAGAGTTCCCGTCACTCTCGCCTACCGTTCAAAAAATTGATGTGCTTCACGCTCGTAAGGTTGTTTCCGACAGTGGATTCGAACTACTCGCAAAGGATCCGAAAACAGGTAGAGTGCTTGATACTCGTAAGCGCGATGAAGACGGCAAACCAATGATTCTCGATGGCGACGGCAACAAGGTTGAACCGAAAACTAAGCCTGTAGAAGACTAAGTGAATCAATAATCAACTAAATCGAAACGAACACCCCAACGCGGGGTGTTTTTTTATGCGAGTGGTTTCATCATCGGGAACGGGAGTACATCTCGGATTGATCGCTGATTACACAGCAACATCACGATTCGATCCATTCCGAGCCCGAGCCCGCCAGCTGGTGGCATTCCAACTTTGAGTGCATTGACGAAATCTTCGTCGAATGTTCTAAATGTAGATTCTTCATCATCAACACCCGAGAGTTGTTCGAGAAATTTTTCTGCTTGGATATCTGGATCATTGAGTTCGGTATATGCAGGACCGATTTCCATGCCACCTATAAAGATATCCCAGCGATCTGCTAGTGGAACTGCATCGTTCTCAGTGCCTTGCTTAGGACGAGTTAAAGGCGATAGCGACGCAGGATAATCCATCACAAAGGTGGGCTTCGCTGGATCGATCATTCGTTCAGCAACTTCTTCAAACAGCTCGTTGATGATAAAAATGTCATCAATCGGAGTGCCGTCTTTCCCTTTAGTCTTAAAGCCTCGTTTTTCACATTCAGCACGCGCCTTATCGATCTCGTCGATGGAGAATCCGAGCGCCTTGTTGAAGAGTTGAGAATAGGTTACTCGTTCGAAGCTAGATGCGAAGTCGATTTTGAGATCACCGAACGGCATTGCTGAAGTATCCCCTTTGAGTTCCTTTGCCGCGAGCTCAGCAAGCTCTCTGATCAACCCTTCTGTGAGTTCAAGCATTGTCTCGTAGTTTCCAAATGCTTGGTACACTTCGAGACTTGTAAACTCTGGATTGTGACTCTTATCGAGTCCTTCATTACGGAAGTTTCGACTGACTTCATACACACGAGGAATTCCGCCGACGAGGAGTCTTTTGAGATAGAGTTCAGGAGCGATGCGAAGCGAGAGATCCAGGCTCAACGCGTTCATATGCGTTAAGAATGGACGTGCAGCGGCCCCGCCTGCTTGTGTCTGTAGAACTGGAGTTTCAACTTCGACAAAGTCTTTGCGTTCGAGATATCTTCTCATCGCGCTCATGATCTTTGAGCGAAGAAGCAGCACGCGGGTAGTCTCTGGATTCGACCACATATCCATGTACCGTTGACGGTATCGGCGCTCAGTGTCCTGCAACCCTGCATGTTTTTCTGGAGGTGGAACCAAACACTTGCTCGCAGGGATCAGTGTGTCTGCCCAGCAGGTGATCTCACCGGTGTTTGTCTTCGTGAGCGGGCCTTCTGCGATGACGATGTCTCCGCCGTCGAGCAGCTTAGCGAGCTTAAAACCCGCCTCATCACAATCTCGTTTAGATACTGCGATCTGGAAAGTGTCTCGTGTGTGATCACGCAGGTTGAGCCAGATGAGCTTTCCGTTATCACGATGGAGCATTACGCGCCCAGCAACTTTCACGCGAGCGCGATTATCAACCAGTTGTGGAAGATCCGATGCTGAGATATCTGGATTATCGCGTTTCGCTTGTCGTTGAGCTTGATTAGATTCTTTATACAACTCGTCGGCCTGAGAATCATACAAATCATGAGCAGCTGCGAGTGTAAGCAGATCATCTGCTCGTTCGCCGTAGGGCAACAAACCCAATGCAATCACTGCATCACGATTTTCTCGACGCTGCTGCTCAAGGTGATGGATATCGACCGATGTCTCGGTAGATTGATCCCCGACTGGTTGTTCTATTTGATCACTCACAGACGATCATACACCGCTGATAGTTTGGGATCATCCCGATTCATCGGCCTGTACGCAGATAGAAAGACGCGCAGATTGATCTGGATCAAGATTTACCGAATGTGAGATCAACCTTCACTGACATCTCTGTATCACACAATGGACGAACCGAAGGGTTTTCAGTAAGCATGTCATAAAGGGTAATTCCGCTGAACTGATCGATGATCGATTTATTCACACCATCGAGACGAGAATGCAATGGACAAAGCTTTCCGCTGTGATTTTCAAGATTCAGTGGACAGGACTCAATTCGCTTGATCGGATCAATAGCATTGACAACATCGAGCATTGTAATTTCTTGTGCAGGACGCTTGAGACGGTATCCCCCGCCAACACCTCGTCGACCTGTGATCAGATCAGACTTTGCAAGCAACTGAAGTACCTTCGCAAGATAGTTCATAGGCACATGCGTGACTTCAGCGAGTTGAGCAGTTGATACGAGCCCATCAGGCATGTACGCCAGACAGCTCATCGCGCGAAGTGCATATTCAGTGGTTTGTGAAAGCAAGATAAGATCCTTGAAGAGGGGGGTGGTGACTCTAGGTAGTTTACCGTAGATGAGATAGAGTCTCAAGAAGCGAAAACAGATATCCGCACTTGAAAATTTACCATTTATTAACGAATCGCCGGCTGAGTCAGTGATTTATCTGCTGCACTCATCGAATCTTGTGAAACTTCACTAAGTAGTTGATCCACAATCATGTCTGGAGAAATCTGATCTGCTTGAGCATTAAAGTTCGTCAAGATGCGATGACGGAGCACTGGATGAGCAACTGCTCGAACAGAATCGATCCCAACAATCCCAGATCCGATCAACAGCGCATGTGCTTTGGCGCCCTGAATAAGTGCTTCGCTTGCGCGGGGTCCAGCACCCCAAGCAATGTAGTCGCGGACAATTTCAGGTACCTGCTCAGACTCATGTGCTCGCGTTGAGCGCGCAAGTCTGAGTGCATAACGCAATACGTGATCAGATACAGGAGCATGCTGAATCACGCGCTGAACCTGTTCAATCTGTTGAGCATTGATAATTGATCGGACTTCAACCTCGCCTTTGGTTGAGCTTCGACGCATGACTTCAAGTTCTTCTTGTTCGCTTGGATATCCAACCATTACTTGGAGCATGAATCTATCCAACTGCGCTTCAGGGAGTGGATAAGTACCTTCTTGTTCCAGCGGATTCTGTGTTGCAAGCACAAAGAAAGGAGAAGGCAAGATATGTTGCTCGCCTCCGATAGTGACTTGTCGCTCCTGCATCGCTTCGAGCATCGCAGCTTGAGTCTTCGGCGGTGTTCGGTTAATTTCGTCTGCGAGTACCACATTACCAAACACAGGACCCTTCACGAATCGCAATGAACGATGTCCAGTGACCTTGTCCTCTTCAATTACTTCAGTCCCAGTGATATCTGAAGGCATCAAGTCTGGAGTAAACTGAATTCGAGAGAACTTGAGATCCATCGCTTGAGCGATTGTTGAAATCAGAAGAGTCTTTGCGAGCCCTGGTACCCCTACAAGCATCGCGTGGCCACGCGAGAATACAGCGATGAGGATCTGATCAACGACTTCCTCTTGTCCAACGATGACCTTGCTGATCTCCGCTTTTAATGAGTCTTGTGTTTCGCGTACCATCGCGAGCATTTCTTCGCCTGCTTGGGCTTGTCCAGAATGCTTATTCATGTGATTGTCACCCATCATTGCTCCATCCACTTGTTATCGTCGTTCTTTTACAATGCTCAAACGCTCGACTCTGTGAGAATGATACCGAATAGACGAGTTCATGGTTCAAATACACAAGATATAAAAAAAGCGACAGCTGCGCGGGGTCTCTACACGCAGCTGTCTGTGTCGACCCTGATTTCCAGGATCGGCGTCGTGGTTATGATTGGAAACAAGGTTGGTTGTCCCAACAAATGGTTGGGATCAACCGAACTCGGGTTTCATGTGTTTTACTGTGAATCTTGAAATGAGATGCACATTTTTAAAATTCCCTGATCGGAATTCATTCGAACTTAGTCACGATCATCTTCTAAACGATCCATAAGACGCTCAAACATCGCTGTAAGACGATCCATCTGAACGTTCATTTCGTCCATTTGACGATTTAAGCGAGATTCAAGGTGTGCAAGACGCTCTTCCATTACATCCATATGAGAATGTATCTGTCCAGGAATCTGAGGTAAACGTTCTCCGACGACGCTCAATTGATCACGAACGTGATCCATTTGATTGTTGAGTTCACGTCTTTGAACAATCAGTTTCCCGTCGCGAAGTTCAACGAGTTGTCGTTGAGCACCACGCATTGCTTCCATTGCACGACTGTGAACTTCAGCAATTTCTTTATCAGCCATCTTTGAAGAAAGGTGGTTATGGAGTTCTTCTTTAAGCTTTGCAAGTTCTACTTCTTTAATCTCAGGGAAATTTTCGTTTTCAAGTTGGTTGAGAATCTTAAACTCGAATGAGTTTTCATCTGATTCATCTTCATCCTCGTGCTCTATGTAAGTTATTGATCCCAGTGCTTCTGCGTCATATTCTGCAAGCTTCACTTTGAGCTTTACTCGATCTCCGCCGCGCAACACGACGAGTTTCATCGAATCTCCTGGATCCTTCTTAGTTAGAACTTTTCGTAAGATTTCGCCGTCGGCTTCTTCGCTGCCATCAATCGAAATAATGACATCGAAATCTTCGAGTCCTGCAGCTTGAGCAGGGAGTCCATCAATGACGCTTTCAACGAGGATAGCGCTGACATCATCAGCAAGTTTGAGATGCTTCCGAAGAATAGCTGAAGGTTCGCCGAGATTAATTCCGAGCATCACCTTAGGTTTTGCATCGACTTTAACATCAAAGATGTTCCCATCAGAACCTTTCATCGATGCGTCTACTTCGAATACGAAGTTGTTTTCGCCGTTGTTTCCGCTTTTCCAAACTGCTTGATTATTCTTTAGAAGCCCGGCGGTTGCCATTTGCGGGATTTGAATTTCATGAAGTGTTGTTCCGTCACTAGTCAAGAAAATGACGGCGTGTCCATCGAGCTTCACTAGATCGCCTTTGAGTTTTTTGCCATCCAGTTCTGCATATGAGAGTTCGCCGTCGATGATTTTCACTTTGTATTCGTGACCATCATCGTCGCTTGTCACAACAATGTTTGTTGATTTATGCTTTGTTTCTTTTTCTTTTTTCGGCTCATCCGCAGCGACATACTCAACCTTGAACTGTGCTGAAGCGATCGAAGCAGGTAATCCAGTAGCTGCGAGCATCGCAAGGATTAAAGCTGATTTGGTCATGTTTGAAATACGCATTTGAGTTCTCCTGTAAACAGTTGTGATGTTGTTTCTTGTGTGAGTTTGTTGATTATCTGATGTTTGATTTGTTACTGAGATGACAAAATTGATTGCTCCTGTCAGAGAAGCGAAGAATCAATCGAAAATTTATGTTTAGAAGCGAGTATCAAGATTCGGTGAAAGCTCAATAGGCACTGGAACAGCATTCCCAGATTCATCAAAGATCTCGCGATATGCGTGATCGATTATCTGACGCTCAATAACCTGACGGAGATAAAGCACTTCGATTGTTCCATCCGCCATCGGCCGTGTCTCGATCACGATATGCTCAGGCATCTCTCCAATAACTTGTCCGTTGCGTTGTCCTGCATCAAGATATTGATTAAACGCTTGATCTGGTTGCGCTTGATCGAGAAGCATCCCAGTATCAATCAGTCCTGCAGTGACCGACGAGTTGTTGCTCTGTGTTATTTGAACTGGGTTTCCGAAGAACCAGAAGAACAATATCGCGGCGGCGGCGGCCCAGCCGCCCCAACGAGAGACGATATCGAGTCGAGCACGCAAAGGTTGATCGTCTACTACGCCGCCGGAAACATGTACTTCGTCAACATGTGCAAGCTGACGATCAACAGCTGTCGAAAGCATTTCATTGAGTTGTTGTGTCTCTGCGAGTTCTGCCCAGACGCTTGCATCATGCGCTGCAGCGGCGCGAAACAGCTTCCAGTCTTCACTTGTAGCTACGCCATCGATTACACGTGAAATCAGTACATCACGTTCATCACCTGGAAGTCCGACGACAGGTTGGCTCGCCTGCTCGTTTTGATTGATCTCTTGAGATTGGTTTGGATTCGTATGATCCGTGCTCATGGGGCACCTCCTGAAGCTTGTTGAGCAAATGGAACTTGTTTCCGATACTCAAGCTTTCGGTTTTCTGCTTGTTTTTCTTGTTGCGCCAGAATCTCGCGAAGCATTCGTCGGCCTCGAGCGATCCGCGTTTCAATTGTCGTCACTGGAAGATCCAATAACTCTCCGATTTGTTGATAGCTCATTGAGCGAGTGCATCGGAGCAGAACTGGTTCTCTGTATCCGATCGGAAGCGACTTCGCAGCGAGATAGACTCGATTCGATTCATCAGAATCTTCTACGCGCTCGACTGCGCTCGCAGGAGTTGATTTATGTTGTTGATCCATTCCAACAAATCGAAGCATGGATCGTTTCCGTCGTGTTGTCTTTCGGCCTTCTTCTCGAGCAGCGTTGATCGCAACGGTTCGTAACCAAGATTTGAAAGCTTTCGCATCTCGAAGATCAGACATATTCCTACAAAGCTGCATCGCGACGACTTGCAATAAGTCGTCAAGATCTGTTTCGTTGGGTTTGTGAGCTAGTAATATTGTTGCGACCCATCTTCTCACAGATGTCCAAAGCAGATCAAGCGCGTCAGAATCGCCCGCGATTGCGGATTCAACTAGAGATTCATTTACCCAATATTCTTCCACTCTTCACCCGTTGCTTGACTGAAAATGAATCGCTGCTGAGTTCGAATCGACGAACCTCAATATAATCCTCTACTACGCTTCTACCTTGCTAGGATGCTTGGCAGTTCTCTTTCTGTCTGTATTTCTTGAATTCAGGCTGAATTTGATTTTGCCCGGCGAGATGAGTGTGTAACTTTCACTCGGTCCGGAAATATCACCTCTCTGAGAACGTAAGCTCTGATTCAACCCTCATGTTTGATAAGAAATCACCATCCAAGCTACCAGGTAGAGAAGAAATCACCAATCGTTTGATTGAAGAAGGCATGGTGATGTCATTCGGAGATCATCTGGAGGATCTCCGAAAACGCGTTTTCTATTCGATTATCGGGGTTGTACCTATATTCGTGATCGCATTTGCGTTTGGACGGCCTTTACTCCAAATTCTCATCGAACCTGCGAGAAAGCAACTCATACACGCCGGACAAGGCACTCAACTGCTCGCAACTGGTCCATTTGAGACATTCGGCGCTGTGATGCAGATCGCATTGATCATCACGATTTTACTCGGATCGCCTTGGATCTTGTATCAGCTCTGGCTCTTCATCTCACCAGGGCTCTATGCACACGAACGCAAGATAGTACATCTCCTTATTCCGTTCTCAGCATTTCTCACTATATCGAGTGTGTTGTTTCTCTATTACATCATCCTTCCTGTCATCCTTGCGTTCTTTATCAGTTTCGGCGCCAATATCAGCGGCGAGATGAGCGTACCCACTGCTCCTGTCCCTGAAGGAATCGTGCTTCCTCACATTCCAATTCTCGAAGCTGATCCGCAGAATCCGCAACCTGGAATGATGTGGATCAATGAATCACTCAATCAACAACGAATCTGTATTCGAATCGACGGCGACAAACCTGTCATCAGTATCGTGAACTTAACAACAAATATCGGGATCGCTCAACAGTATCGCATCTCTGAATATATCAAGACAGTCTTGAATATGGGATTAGCATTCGGAATAGCGTTCCAAACACCTGTTGTTGTCGTCATGCTGGGTTGGGTAGGAATCCTCAATCCTCAGCTCATGAAGAAGTATCGCAAACATGCAATCGCTGTTTCTGCGATCTTGGGTGCGTTCTTAACCCCTGCTGATCCGCTCTCGATGATGTTGCTTGCTGCACCGTTGTACTTCCTCTACGAGCTTGGTTTGTTCATCCTGAAGGTATTACCAATCGAACGTGTCATCGGAAAAGCGAAAACACACTCTTCTCAAGACACTGATGCAATAACACATGAAGATGCATCAGAAGATGATTAACCTGTTGTGTAACGGAAATGGATAAGCAAAACCAACACAACCAGGTTTCGAGCTCTCAAGAACCCACGGCGACGGATTTAGCGATGATGGATCGAGCAATCGAGCTCGCGGATCAATCAGCAGCTTTGGGAGAAGTCCCTGTTGGCGCTGTTGTTTACGATACTGAGACAGGCGCCATTCTTGCACAAGCTCATAACACACGCGAGATGCACAATAATCCGGCGGGACATGCTGAGTTTAGTGCGATTCTTGATGCATGTAAGAAGATCCAAGATTGGAGACTTAACCATTGCACGCTCGTTGTGACTCTTGAGCCTTGCCCGATGTGTGCAGGGTTGATCGTGAACTCAAGAATCGGAAGATTGGTGTTTGGAGCGTCAGATCCCAAAGCGGGAGCTGTTCGATCGCTCTTTGGGCTTTGTGATGATTCAAGATTAAATCATCGCTGCGAGATTGTTGCAGGCGTCCATACAGATCGATGTAGCTCACAGCTGAGCGATTTCTTTCGAAATCTACGAAAACAACCTAAGCCCGATTGATTACTTCTATGCCTGAACTTCCAGAAGTTGAAACTGTCCGACGAGGACTCGAACCCATCATCGGGCAAAAAATTATCAACTGCAAAGTGAATCGTCGAGATGTGATCCGTGATTTGTCTAAGAGCAAATCAAGCAATCGCAAAGGCCATCTAGATCCTGCAAAGCTACTCGTTGGATCAAAGATCGAGTCAATCCGTCGTCACGGCAAGCAGCTCGCAATTGTGAGCAAAGCTCATAACAAGATTCAACAAGCGATTGGATTACATCTGGGAATGAGCGGACAGGTTCTTGTTTCGGATCAACCCATATCAAAATCACTCACTCATGTGCATGTTGCGTGGACAACAAACAAAGGGCTCACGATCGCATTCAGAGATCCTCGTCGATTTGGAAAGATTGTTCTCTATCCGTCTCCTGAATCGATCGAGAGCGATTGGGCAAAGCTCGGAGCAGACGCTGAGCAGATTCATGTCGCAGCCCTCAGAGCGGGTTGCAGTTCAACCTCAAGAGCAATCAAAGCCGCGTTCCTGGATCAGCATCTCATTGCAGGAGTTGGAAACATCTACGCAGATGAAGCTTTGTTCGCTGCTAGATTGAATCCGATGATCTCTGCGAACGCACTGACACAACAGCAAACCGCTTTGCTTGCTCGTTCAATCCGATCCATCATGAGCAAAGTAATCAAAGCTCGTGGATCGACTCTTCGTGATTATCGTGATACGAAGAACCGGACTGGGTCCGCTCAGTTACTCCATCAGGTGTATGGCCGAGCTGGGCAACTTTGCACTCAATGTAAATCTGAGCTTCAATCCGCTCAAATCGCTCAAAGAACGACCTGCTGGTGTCCAGTGTGTCAGCCTACACCTTGAACGAACGTGATTGATCTATCCTCAAACTATCCACACTCGGTTAATCTCTTGATTGCTTGATTTCTCAAGAGGGCTTTGAGTGTGTGCTCTTCTCTTTTCAATTCATAAAGATAAATTTGGTGGTGGTGGTAATTACAGCGCCTATTTAGTGAGTAACTTAAATTCTGACAATGTAATCTATTGCTCAGTATAGGTTTATATACTGAAAACCAACAGTTGCTTCCTGTCGTTTAACTGTCGATTGCGCTCGTGTCAATTGTCTTGAGTCGATCGCTCTTTGAGCTGTCCAGTATGTCACTTCTGAGATAGCGAGCGCATTGGCGCGCAAAAGACGGGTTACTCACAGCTTATACACCGAGTAAACGACACGAACAAAGAGGAAACAATCGTTGATTAAGTCATTCTCAGGCGAGATTCAAGTGTTCTGATCTGACCCAAGAGCTCTGCATCATCTTTGCATTTCTTGGAGATTGATCGAACGGCATGCATTACGGTTGTGTGATCTCGGCCTCCGAAATGAGCACCGATTTCTTCGAGCGAATGCTTCGTGTTCTGTCTCGTGAGATACATACCGATTTGTCTCGGATGAGCAACAGATTTGTGTCTGCGTTTTCCTAAAAGATCGCTGCGTTTGATGTGATAGAACGCTGAGATCTCTGAGATGATTTGTTCAATTGTTGGACCGTTTCCTTCAACGACTATCGAAGACGCGAACTCTTCGCCGAGCGCTGTGCGAGTTAGATCCAGATCGATTGGTTTCTTTTCGATACTCGCAACGATCTGGAGCTTGGTAATTGCTCCTTCAAGCTCGCGGATATTGGTATCGATGTGATGAGCGATCTCGGATGCAACATTCTCAGGAAGTGTTAGTCCTCGATTGTGAGCTTTGCGTTTAAGGATTTCGACACGAGTCTCAAAGCTGGGCTTATCGACTTTGACGACTAAGCCCCAAAGGAATCGAGAAACCATCCGATCTTCCAGATCAGGAATCTCTTCCGGCGGAGCATCAGAGCTCATAATGATCTGTTTGTTTCCTTGGTAGAGCGCGTTAAAGGTATGGAAGAACTCTTCTTGTGTTCGATCTCGTTTCGCGAGGAAATGGATATCGTCAACGACAAGCAAGTCAATATCGCGGAAGGTATGGCGGAACTCGACCATTCGCCCTGACTGGACAGCGGTCATGAACTGTGTCATAAACCCATCGCAGGAAACATAATGCATCACCATACCTGGATGACGCTGTTTGATTTTGAGACAGATTGCTTGGAGAAGATGGGTTTTACCGAGCCCTACTCCGCCGTGAATAAAAAGCGGGTTGTATGCATGACCTGGATTGTCAGCGACTGCAACTGCAGCAGCGTGAGCCATCTGGTTGTTTGGACCGATGACGAACTGATCAAATCCGTAATCTGGATTGATTGGGAGAGATTCATCATGATCGAGCCATGCTCGTTCGCTTGAGACATGAGCCCTATTTGTAGGTTTGCTCACAGGAGGAATGCGCGAAGCTGGGAATGAAGACGATTGGGCACGAACTTCAACCTGAGCTTTGGGTTCAGGCGCAGCGCTCGTTTGTTGTTCAATCTGATCTTTGGTTGATTGAGCGTTTTTCGTTGCAGAAGCCCATTCATCGTTTGGGCCTAGCAAGCGGACAGCAATAAGTTGTCCTGTAACGCTTCGGACTGCATCATTGAATGCGTCGAGCCCATTGAGACGGATGTAGTCTCTGTGGAGATCGGAGTGTGCACGGACTCCAAATGTACCTGAGACAATCCCGAGTGGTTCGAGATCATCAAACCATCGGCGGGCAACCGTTGGATGTTCCGCGCGGATGTGCGCAAGAACATCGTCCAAGACCTGATAGTTGTGGTCCGGCATTAATAAACGACTTTCGGATAATTCGCAACGAGGTGGAGTTCGTTACGGAGTGTGTGTTAACAGTGAGAAGAGATTCGAGTAATGAAGAACTCCAGATTGGGTTTTCCACAATCGAACCTCAGCTCGGTTCGTACTTCAACCTATACCCTAATCACTAGAGTATATCGTTGTCAACCATTCTCTTTACAACTCATCCACATTGGTTGAATTCATTCGAATACCGAGTCGTGAAAAACTTGTGATGACGGTTGATCGCAACAGTACAAAAATGATGCTACTCTTTATCTATGAACGGTTTGAGCCAACGAATCATGATGATGAACCCGGACGAACGGAACTCGCTTCTTATTCAAGCAGGCGAAGCAATTCGAGCAGGCGAAGCAGTGATATTACCTACAGAAACTCTGTACGGGGTCTTCGTAGATCAGAGCGATTCAGCTGCTGAGTTGCTTGACGAACTCACAGGACATCCACAGCCTGATTCGGAGCCTCGATTCACACTTCATCTTGCAGATAGAGAACAGTTTGAAGAACGATGCGTCTTTCCATCACGAGTAAGCCTCAGGCTCTTTCAACGGCTACTCCCTGGACCAACTCGGGTCGTGCTTGATCAACCCGAAGAGCAAATTGGTCGGATTTGTCAATCATTTGATCTCTCACGAGGACTGATTGATAACGGACACTCGATCTCAGTCCGTATTCCGGATCATCCAGTTACTCGAAGTGTCATCCGAGCAAGCGGAGGAGCAACACTCGCTCGATCGCTAGGATCAACTTGCTGGGGAAAGCCTGGAGACGCTGGAAGAGATATTGATCAAAGTTTTTTGGATCGTGTGAAAGGATCTGAGCATCAGCCTGCGATCATTATTGATGATGGACCTACCCTCCATCGAAAAGGCTCGACGACTGTACGAATCGGGCTCGAAGGTCAGTTCTGGGTCAGCAAAGACGGTCCAGTCGCTCAAGATGAGGTTCTCGAGATGCTCAATACACATATCCTGTTTGTGTGTACTGGAAACACATGTCGATCTCCGATGGCTGAAGCGATTGCACACGCACAGATCCGAAATCTTGAACCGTCTGGAATTACACTTTCTGCAGAATCTGCTGGGATCGCCGCAGGAGACGGGTACTCTGCATCGCATGAAGCTGTTGATGTTCTCTCTCAACGCGGAATTGATCTCACAAAGCATCAATCACAGATGATTACCCCTGAGTTGATAGAGCGAGCGCAAGTGATCTTCACAATGACTCCGTCGCATGCTCAAGCGGTGATGCAGCTCGCGCCTGAAGCGGTGCATAAGATTTTTCCGCTTGATGCAACGCATCCGATTGCGGACCCGATTGGACAATCGACTGAGGTTTATCGATCAGTCGCTGACCATCTTGAGAACCTGATAAGTACAAAGATTAAGGAACTCGTTTCATGACTGATTCATCTCAAAGCAAACTCCGTGTCGTAGTTGGAGCAGATCATCGTGGAATGCAGACTGCTCAGCGCGCGTGCGATACGCTCAAACAACTCGGGTACGAAGCAAGTGTCGTTTTAGCGTGCGAAGGGAACTGCGACTATCCTGAGCAAGCATTTATGGTCGGTCAAGAAATCAATAGCGGAAACGCAGATCGTGGCGTTCTGATCTGCGGAACCGGTATCGGGATGTCGATCGCAGCGAACAAAGTCAAAGGGCTTCGCGCCGCTCTCGTTCACGACGAACTCACAGCACAGCTTTCAAGATCTCACAATGATGCGAACGTGCTCTGTCTCTCTGCAGATTTGCTTGGAGAACGATTAATCGATAAGGTACTTGAAGTTTGGATGAGCGCCGATTTTGAAGGCGGCCGACATCTTCGTCGCGTGAATAAAATCACTGCGATTGAAAGCGGACTTGATCCAAGAGCGATCGAAGATGTTCCAACAGCTTAACTCGTTGGCGGCTTTTTCTCAGTACGAATAAAGATAGACACCTCGGTAAATCCAACGATTACACCTCCATTAATCGGAGTGATTGAAGTTGGCGGCCGATCGAGTGTGATTGGGAGCACAATGCTTATCGTGTCGAGCAACTGAGCATTCTCTTGATTGAGCAAGTACAACTTAGTAGTTGATTCTTGTCCTTTGTTTATCGAATCTTCAACGAGCACAAAGCGATCGACTCCCCAAGCGACGTCAATCATGCGTTGATTGCTATTGATTGAATCACTCGCGATGAGATGATGATCTTGGTCATAAGCGAGATATCCACGAGAGTTCGCGAGTCCAAAGCTTCGGATATCTGAACTTGCTTGCATCCATCCGTTACCGATCACTTTCTCTCGCATATCGAGCGGATTAATCGGATGGGTTCCTTCGTCGAGTGTGAATGCCCAGAGATCGGAGTTGCCATCGAGTACGTAGAGAGAATCTCCAAAGATCCATCCAGCTTCGGATTCAACGATACCTTCATCATGAACAACCCAATCAATATCACCCTCGTTTGTGTCAATCGCTAGGAGTCGTTCAGTTGTCGCGACGAATAGTTTTCCATCGTTCCCAACCCTGATCCATCGGGGGAGTTGTCCGAATCGATCGAGCACTTGGATAGACTCGCCGCTACGCGGATCTATTGATGCAGAGATGGAAACATTTTCGCCTTGGTTTTTTTTTGCAGTCTGATCTCGTATCAACACGCCACAGACTCCGAGAACTCCGCCGCGGAGATCCATGTCGTAGACACGATTTGGGGGTAAATCAGCGTACCAAAGGTTTTGTCCTGTGAATAGATCTACACCCATCGCTCTTCCGATACGATCAGAAAGAATCACGCTGTGTCCATCTGTCACAGTGATGAGTTGATTTATAGGAGAGATTCCCTGAGTCGGAGTGAGGAACTGAGCATCGACGCGAGCAAGATCATCAGGAACTCGTGTGCTATTTTCACTAAGCTTGGTGTGAACATTCTCGATAGACCAAACAACTCGACCGGTTGTGGTTTCGATCGCTTCGAGCGTTCCTGTGTTTTTATTGTTTGAGCCGTCTGGCCAAAGAATGAGTGTTCTTGTTTCGTCTTGCCAAGGGATAATTGGGGTTTCGTTTGTCTGTGATTTTCGAGACCAGACAGTCTCAAACACATTTCTTCCTGCTCGCACATACTCTACATGCCCAAGTTGAGGAGAATAAAGAACAACACCTCCTCGATCAATTCTGGTTGAGGGTTTGATCGGAGACCCTGTAAGTAGAACTGGTTGATCGTCACGAATGAAAGCGTCACCAATCTTTGGGAGTTGGATCGCGTCCTTCGCGCGTTGTGCTATTTGATCGTTTGAAATTGATTTGCCGTCTATCTTGAGATTGAGATCAGGATACTCGTTGCTTAGTTCTGTCGCAAGTAGTTGCGCATCCTTCGCGCGATTAGTTTTGATCATTCCGCTTATCGCGAGTTCAGCAAGACGATCAATCGTAACTTGATCTGTTGATAACCCAAATGTATTCAGCGCTTGAGCGGCGTCTAGCCCTTCATTTGAAGCGTGAATTGAAACAGAGGTTTGTTTCTTGTTCTTCCATAAATCTGCGGCGTTCAGCCAGATATCCGGAGTGCTTGTTGCCCAGGGATATCGCTTTGCGAGTTGTTCGTACGGCCTGGGGTCTGAGCTGTTACCAATGAATGTTTGTTCTGTTTTCGCGAGCTTATCAAACGGGCGATACGGTGAGTAACCTGCTTCTTCGAGAATCGTTCGGATCCTTCTCGATGCTTCGAGTCCTCCTCGGACGGCGATCCCGGCGCCTTCCCACATCGAAGAGCTAAGTGAGGGTTGATCGAGAATATCTTGATATGCTCGGATAGATTCAGATTTGTTACCTCGGAGATTGTGCCAAGAGCCGAGAGCCATTCGATGAGCAACGACCTGCTTGTGTGATTGAGCGATTGAACCCAGTTGGATAAGGAGCTCGCGTTGATCGCTTGTACTCAGTACATCATCTGTTCTCTTTGATGTGTCTGAATATCGAGACGGCTTGACCATATCAAGCACAACATCGAACAATAGATTTTTAAGATCTTGTCGTTGATCGATCGGTAGCTTTGCAATGACTCTCAAAGCGATTTCTACCGAAGGTACAACTTGATCTGATTGATGCGCACGAAACGCGAGATCCGCGAGTGTTATCGCTGACGCAGGATCGTGATTGATTCGTTCTTTGAGCATCATGGATGCAGTATCCCAAGCAAGAAAGCTTGTTGCATGCATGTCGTCAACGACAATGATTTGACCGTCGAGAGCGAGAATATTGCCGCTGTTATTGAGCTCGATGAATTCTGATTCTTGAGCACGATTCGGATTGAGAATTTCTACTCCAGTTTTCACTGGAACAATAAGTTTGTCGTTTGCAACAATCACTCGGCCGCGAATTCCGCTCGCGTCGCCCAAGATCTTGGAGCGAGTGCGTGTTGCGGATTCAAAGCGATTTGTTGGATAATAGATCACACGAGATTGACTGATGCAAGCGATTCGCTCACCGATAGGGAGCAGGTAGAACGCTTCTCCTACAGGTTCTGCTTGACGAGTTGCGATTGTTTTTCCTGTACGAAGATCAAGCTGAAGGATTTGTGTGCCATCGGTTGAGAGTGTAAACAACCCGTGTTCTGTTATTGCAGGAGTATTATTCGAGTACGAAGGCCGACTGAATCTCGCATACAAATCAGGCGGCGGTAACGATCGAGCCCATAACACTTGACCTGTTGCGGATTCAATTGCAAACCCAAGCCCGATGTGATCTGTCCAATAAATTACGCCGTTGTAGAGCGTTGGAGAGTGAGCAAGCTGTCCCATTTGTTGGAACGGGAGCGATCCTGCAGACGCGATGTGTCGGACCCAGAGTAGCTCTCCAGTCGCGCTGTCTAAACATGCGACTGAGAAACTAATCAATCGTTGTTTGCGATTATTTGTTCGTGCACCGATGATCACTTTTCCCGAATCAACAATTACTTGTCCACGAATTGATGATTCGCTGAGTGATTCATCAAGCTGATGAATTTTTACAGACCAGTCGATGTGCCCTGTTCGCGCGTCAACTTTAATCAATCGATCGTCGGCGGCCCTTTGTCCGTTTCTTGGAATACCAGTAGGGATATACAAATTTTTTCCATCTGCGGTGATCGTTGTTGAATCTTCGATTATTCGACCTAATCGAGCTCGAGCATCTGCGCTCTTAGGAATGTCTTCCGCGTCTGCGTTTGTTGATGTCGAAATTCTCCAGATCGGACGAAGTGAAAAGCGATCGAAGCACGAAACGGTGACGCCGTCATTGGTAAATAGCATGTTTCCAGCAACTACAGGAGTTACCCACGCTGACGGAGTTATATTTGCTCCAGATGCGCGAGGCAGTTCCAGGTTCTGTATTTGATCAATCTGAGAGACTGGAGTGAGCGGCTCTTTTCCCATCGCGCCTGGAACCACGCCTTCAAGCGAGATTGGGTTCGATAGTAGATCAGCGTTCCAAACTACTGAACCAATGGGTTGTACTGTCTGATCAGGTTTTTGAATAGGTGAGTTTGAATCGAGCGGCTTTACATCAGCTATCAATGCCCATTGTTGATAGAGTTCCCATGCATCTGAGGAATCAAGGTATCCTGCAGCCGTATACGCCAATCGAGTTGCGTCTTTCGAGTGCTTGCTCGCGTCAGGATGTTCAGTAAGTTCTCTGAGTACTCGAGCGCCTGCATTAAAGTGTGCAGATTCAATGAGTGTTTGAGCAAGCTGCAGATTTGCAATCAGGCCTGGGGTTGTGAGCCATGCGTTTTCAGCGGCGTGTTTCCAATTACCTTCCTTCAGCCACGCATTTGCTCGTGGCGTGATGTCTTTTTGATATGCTGCGAGCAGCTCTGGATGATCGAGCACGAATCGATGAAATCGATGACGAACATCGATATAGATTCCCGATATCTCAGACTCAATGAGGCGCTCACCTAAGTTGACGATTGTTGAATCAACAAGCTTCGTTGCTTCGCTGATATTACCTTGAGCAAGGAGTTCAGGAATACGAATAAGTGTGTCTGAAGCAGTCGGTGAATCTGCAATATAGATCGGGTTATCAACCTGATTGTTGCTGAGTCGTTGAGCAGAGACAGTAGAAACACTCATTGCGAGTGTACAAGCGATCAATATGGAATGAATAGGTGCGATCTGTAGTTCTCCGAGCAATATCCGGCGTAATACACAAGTACTTATCACTATACAGAGTTATACGCGGATCGGATGCGTTGATTGCTTATGGACTGAGTTCGTCCGAAAATCGGGTCATTCGGTTTCTAGACGATACAGATAGTCTTCGTCATGATCCCAATAAACGATTCCGTTGAATTCTCCAAGGCGCTTGTGCGATGAATAGTGTCAATGAAGTCCGTTTTGGATGATTCTGGTAGTAAGTCCGTCGATGAAATCAAATGTTGGATGTTGGATGTGTTCAATCAGATCCGTACTCTATTTGTTCATCGCTCGTTCCGCGTCATCACGCTTGCGATCGCAATAGCGGTCATGAGCGGGGTTGATCTGTATCTGACAATACTCTACATCACCCATACCGGGATGAACGAGATGAATCCGCTCGCTCGAGCGATGATGGAGTATCAGTCTCCTGCGATTCTCGCTCTCTGGAAAGGGGGCACAGTCCTGCTCTCGCTGGGAATCTTGATCCTGATCCGCAAACAACGAAGCGCAGAGATGGGCGCATGGGTCGGATGTCTCGTCATGGGTTGGCTAATGCTTCACTGGGGCAGCTTCATTCATAACAGCAAAGAGGTCGATATCGACGCATTGCTCGCTCAGAGCAAGGACAACCCGTCATGGATCATGATGCCTACGCAAGCTCAAGTCCTTGAAGGGGTTGGAGAGACAGTTATCGACTAAATCAAGTCTTGCTGAATCGAGAACTGTTCGATGAATCTCTGTCGTGTGTGATGCAACTCTAAGACAGGTGTGCTACGCTCGTGTGTGATGAATACAACTCAAAATACGCAGCGTTGGTACAGTAGTCGCACGATCTTGTTCGCATGTTTCGCGTTCAGTTTGATCGGACTAACTGGATGTAACAAGTCGTCGGCTCCCACATTCTCAGCAGTCGGGGTTCGACAGCTCGAGGATGATGGAAATCGCACGATTCTCCAGTTCTCTATCGAAGCGAAGAATCCAAACAAAGAACCAATCCCGCTCAAGCAGATTACCTATCGCGTTGAGATGAACGGCGTTGAAGTCTTTCGTGGCGTACGGAGTCCTGAAACAACACTTCACACGTATTCGTCACATGTGTTTTATCTGCCTGCGGTATTACCAGTTGGGACGATTAACCAATCAGGTGAAATCGAATATCAACTCATTGGCGCAGCACAATACATCCCTCCAGGACGACTATCCGAAGTACTCTTCGATGCGAAGGTTAAAGTACCTGAGGCGCCGATTAATATCGTTGGAACAATCAATACGAACAGCAGTTCTGAATGATCATCCGATTTTAATCTGATCTTGATCTGACATACTGAGAACAATCTGAGCATCTGGGAGCAAATGTTCGAGCTTATCTTTGAGTCTTGGAAGATATCCGCGCTCTGTATTCGTGTGTCCTGCAAGCAATACGCTGAGACCTGATTGACTCGCGGCGAGGATTTCATGATGGGTCATTTCGCCGGTAATTAAAAGCTCGCATCCTTCTTGCTTTGCAAGCTGCGCCATCGATCCTCCGGATCCAGGGACAACGCCGACAGTTCGGAACTTGTGATTCTCGTCAACTGCGAGTGCATATCGGATTCGGGAACGATCCAAATGTGATTTTAAACGATCAGCGAGTTGAGTTATCGTCGCGGCTTGATCGAGAACTAGCCTTCGGCCGCCTCCGATTGATCTCAGTGGTTCAGGCATCAGCTCCACGATGTCATACGCTGGAGTTTCATATGGATGAAACTCTTTGAGTGTTTCGATAACCAACGGAAGCGAGCGTTTCGAGCAAACCATCTCGATGCGAGTTTCCGCGACTCTTTCGAGTGAACCGATGTTTCCGACCGCAGGATTCGTACCTTCTTGTGGTAAGAAGGTTCCTTCGCCTTGCGTGTTGAACGAGCAGAGTCGGTATTTTCCGATCCCCCCTGCTCCTGCTGTTCCCATCGCGTTGCGGAGTTTGTCAGCGTCCTTTGTTGGTACGAAAGTGATGACTTTCACTTCTCGATCATGATCTCCGCCGATAGATGGAGTGAGTGCGCGACAATCGCCGTGGATTGTACCATGCTTTGCTTCACCTGGGTTTGAGCCGATCCCTTCGCAGAGCCAATCTGTGACGCCGTCTTTGGTTGAGTCGAGGGCCGTGTGCGGCGAGTAAATCGCAATCTTCGCTTCAGCAGCTCCACGAATAATCCGTTGCGTATGAGTCTGGTCTGTGAGAACTTCGAGTGGATTCCAGATCGGAGGGTGATACGCGACAATCGCGCCAGCGTTGAGCTTGAGAGCTTCATTGAGGACTCGTTCACTCAGATCGATTGTGAGGATTATTGGTCCTGTGACTGAGCGTGCAGGATCTCCTAGCGCAAGTCCTACTTTATCCCAGCTCTCAGCAAACTTAAGCGGGGCAATAAGTTCCATCGCGTCTGTCAGGTTCTGAACAAGCATTTGTTACCTCCGTGTCGCTCAATGCGATATGGTCATTGTGATTCATAGGAATCACTGTTTGATTCTATAGGGACGCCGAGAGTCGGGCTCATCCGCGCTAGAGTTTGTGTATGAGTTCGTTGAAAGATACATATGAGTCCGTTGTTTATGCCAAAGTGAACCTAGCACTCTCTGTAGGCGAAACTATCCAATCCGATGAACAGCATTTACGAGGAATGCACCCGATTTGTTCATGGATGCATTCGATCAATCTTTGCGATCAAATCCATATCCAACGACTCGATGCGAACAAGAAGTCCTGTTATTCAGTGATGTGGAATCGAGGAGCTGATATCGATGGAGACGAAATTCGTGTTCAACACGAACCGGTAGATTGGGCTATTGAAGACGATCTCTCGGTTCGAGCGCACAAGCTCGTAGAGTCGAAGCTGGATAGAGCGTTACCGATTGAGCTAATTATCACAAAGAACATCCCTGCCGGCGGCGGACTCGGAGGTGGATCTGCAGATGCAGCAGGTGTCCTCATTGGACTCAACTCCTTGTTTGAGTTAGAGATGAGCGAGTCAGAGTTGAAACAGCTTGGAAGCATCCTCGGATCTGATGTTCCATTCTTTATTGATCTCGATTACCAGATCCCTCGGCCTGCAATCGTCGAAGGGACAGGTGAACAAATAACTCGACTCGAACGAATCCATGAAGGTAAACATATCACACTCTTTTTCATGAGTTTCGGATGCTCAACAGCTCAGGTTTATCAAGAGTTTGATATGAAGGAGCATGAGCGAGCGAGTCATCAAGTTGAGAGAGATCGCATTCAAGCTCTCGCATTGAATCAACATCTCGATTCGTCGATTCTGTTTAATGATCTTTCGATCGCAGCGATCCAGGTTGCTCCAGAGCTTGGATTGATCAAAGACGAGCTTTCAAGCTCGATTGGACATCCAATACATGTTTCAGGGAGTGGGTCAACTCTCTTTTGTGTTGGTTGCATTCACGATCAAATTGGGCCGATAAAGGATAAGTCATTTCCAGATTCTGGATCTCATATTCGTGAAGTGATGTACACTCAGCTTTGTTGAAGTACTGATTCTCAGGGCATTTTGGCCGTTACGAATGAGATTCTCGAACTATACTGGATCGCAAATACTGAGATCAGTTTCATTGGAGGCGTTGAATGGGCGACGAAACAAAGCAAGTTGAGAAAAGTGAGACACAAGACAAAGTGGGCTCCAGCGATGTATCTGCGTCCGATCAAGACTCAACACAGCTTGCGCTCGGAATCGATCTAGGCGGCACAAATATCCAAGCAGGTGTTGTCAATCAGTTTGGAAAAGTGCTCGGACGCTCAAAGATAAAAACAGAACCTGACGGTGGGTTTGAATCTGTTATGGATCGAGTTGCAGCAGCAGCGCGTCAAGCGTGTGAGAACGCGCAAATTCCGATGTCCTCGATTCATACTGCTGGACTCGGAGTACCAGGTCCGATTGACCCGGATCGTGGAGTTGTTGTTGAAGCAGTAAATCTTCGTTGGACAGATGCTCCAGTTGTCATGGCACTCTCGGATCGATTAGGTGTACCTGTATACGCCGACAACGATGTTAATATCGCGGTATACGGTGAGTGGCGAGCAGGTATCGGAAACAACGCGTCTGACATGCTTGGAGTATGGGTTGGAACTGGAGTTGGTGGCGGCCTCATAATCAACTCAGAGCTCCATCGAGGATCGCACTACTCCGCAGGAGAAATCGGGCACATGATTCTGTTGCCCTCTGCTCATCTTGGGTCACGCTCTGTTGAGCATAACTGCTCTCGAACAGCGATCGCACACGAACTTGTGAAGTTGATTCGATCCAATCATCACTCGCTCGTAACAAGTTTGACAGATGGCAAGCTTCACAAGATCAAATCAAAGGTTCTTGCTACTGCTTATGAGCAAGGAGATGATCTCGTTCAAACAGTCATCAATGATGCTGCAGATCGTCTTGGGATCGCAATCTCATCTGCGGTGACTCTACTCAGTCTCGATCAGGTCGTACTTGGAGGCGGACTCGTTGAAGCGATAGGTAAGCCATTCGTTGATATTGTTCGAGATTCTGTCCGCCGAGAAGTTTTTCCAGAATCTCTTCGCAATGTGAGCGTAGAAGCGAGTGTTTTGGGTGATGACGCAGGACTCGTCGGCGCTGGACTCATCGCTTTCGAACAACTTTGGAAGTGAAACAGCTCTCTCGCTGCAACCAAGAGCGACTGTGAACGGATATAAAAAAGTCGACGACAGGTATCTGCCGTCGACTTAGAGTTCATCGTTGTACTCAGATAGAGATGTATAGACTGATTTCGACGAGCTATTTAGAGTTCGAAGTTGATATCGTCGAGAAGCTCGTCAGCCGCTGCGGAGAGTTTGTCATCAGTGAGATAAGTCCCTGATTGAATCTCTTCGCGAACACGATTGATGAGATCAGCTCTTGGAGCTGGTTCTGATTGGAGTTGATTGAGATACTGTGAAACACGTGAGAACTCAACGCGATCATTCGGCCGAGCCCCACCACGGCCTCGGACTTCTTCTGCGCTACGGTTCGACGCGATCGTGGGATCTGTTGAGATCCTTCCTACACGATTCGCGAGTGAAGTATTGATTGGAGAAATATCACTCATAGAGTAAGCCTCTTTTCTTCTGCACCTGAGGTGCCCATGATCTATGCCCACCACCTGGGCAACCACTACATATAGTTGTTGAAACCACCGTTCCAACCATCCCTTGATATGTGTATCGACGGATCATCTTGAATCGCTAAAATAACAAGTGAATTTCGATTAAGTAGGTTAACTAATGATAAATAAAACACTTACAAAGTATAACACACTTCGGGACCTTCGAAAAGATTCCATCAATTTGACGACAATTTGTAAATTCGACCATCACAAGGGGGTTTTTAGTTTGTTCGTATACCCAAACATCCAAAGAGTAATGCAGTCAGGTATGGTTTTTTCGATTCTGAGCCTGATTTTGATCGTTGGGTGCGGTTCAGATCAGCCTCGTGATGAGAATGAAACTCAGTATTATACCGATCATTCTACTGCAATTTTTGCGCAGCAGGATGTGCCAGATTCAAGTGATCCGTATTTTAACCCATCACTTGGGAAGGTCTGGGAGCAAGGCGATGATCAACAGATTGGTAAAAAGACAAGCACAGGTGGTTGGTCCATCATCTTGTCAACTGTCGAGCGCGGCGACATGAAGCGTGCAGTTGAGATGCTCCGAATCATCCAAGATGAGGCGGGGCTCGATAAGGCGTATATCGATCGTCGAAACGCAGGACTCGTAATCGCGTATGGCGATTATCTCGATCGGAACGATCCAGAAGCAGTTGCGGATCTCAAAAAAGTAAAAGGAATCGATCTGATGGGTGTCAAGCTGTTTGAAGGCGCGGTCGTCGTTCCCCCTTCAGGGGACGCGCTCCGAGGATCGAATACATCGAATGATCTTCGAGGAGTCAAAGAACGGTACGGCAAGAATGCGGTATACACCCTTCAAATAGGGATTTATGGCCGAGATGATTATCAGATGCCTAGCGCTGAAGATCTTGTTGAGTTCAGAAAAGCCGCAGAAAAAGCTGCGAGTGAACTCAGAGCACAAGGAGTGATGGCGTTCTATTACCATGCGCCAGCTCGAAGCATGATCACCGTTGGAGTGTTCAGTGAGCGTGACTTTGATGCGACGACATTGCCTCCAACTCAGTCTCCGCAAATGAAGAAGATGAGAGAGCGATTCCCAAACAATCTTCTTAATGGGCAAGGAATCAATGAAACCGTTCGGACAGAGAGCGGGAAAATTACGCGATTGCAGTCCAGTCAGCTCGTTGCGATTCCTGAAAAATAAGTTAGTGTTCAGCGAATCGATAGTCACACAAATTGCTTAGCGAGTACCTGCTGGGTTGGTCATACCTTGGATCCAAAGCGGTTCGATATCCGTGACGATCCACTTTTCTGTTTCGGTATTGGGTCTTGTCCAGTCAACTTGCCACCAGCTGTTGGATGGGAGCATTTCGCCCGCAACACGGACTTTTATTTGAGTTCGAGCGACTTGATCGCCGTAAATTCCTACTCGAATTTCACGGACGGTTGCAGACTGAATCGTTGGCGCGGCTCTCGAAGAAACCAGGGAAATGATTTGGTCTTTGCTATTAGCGGATCCAAACGCAGTTTTGATCGCGGCGCGTTCATCGAGTAGTTGAGAAAGCGCAGCTTGATCTGCGTTCGCAGCTGCAGTGACGAGCTCTTCGCTCCTAGTTTGAAGCTGTTCACGATCAGTCGTGATGAGCGTACCTAATGCAAAGAGTCCGCCGGCGATTGCTGCTGCTATTCCGAGCGATGGAATTCCGATCTTCTTTGAATGCTTTGAGTTGCGAAGAAGCATGTAAGTAAAGAATCCAATCGCCAGAATGATCACTGAGAGCAAGAGCGGGGATTGGAGCACCCATTGCTCAAAGAAGCTCGGTTCAGGTAATGACGGGAGGCTTGAAGGCTCGAAAAGCGGGCTTTGCATGATGATGATTTTCCTTCTGGGATCTATTCGAATCCAATTGGGGATTTGGTTCCTTGAAGATGGAGTCTGGGTGTATTAAAGGCCGATAACAAGGGAGGATTCGTGATCAACTGGATTACTGCGCTTTCGGTAAATTGAAGATGAAGTTCAACGACACACAAACTGTTCGTGAGCTTGGAGATTCGGATGGACTATTCACAACTCAACGCTCTCTTTGCTCAAGATACAGAGCAGAACGCAGACAACAGTAATGATCTTGCAACGAAGGATGATTTTGGTGCAGATGATTCAATCTTGCGAAAGAATTTGCAAGCGCTCACTCTTTGCAGCCCTTTAGCTGCGAATCGAGTTGCTCAAGCGGTTGAGAGTTCGCAAGCAAAGTTCTTCAACACTGATGAAGGAATACTCGGGCTCGAACTCGATGGGATTGCGATGGCATCGAAGCGGAAGCCGATGCATGAAGCGAAACGATTCGCTCAGCGGTATGACCCAAGCAAAGTCGCATGCGTTGCTGTGAGCGGTTTTGGGATTGGATACCACTGCGGCACTCTCCTTGAACGGCTTGGGAACTGTGGGATCGTTGTTTGCTTTGAGCCTGATATTGAGATGCTTCGATCGGTACTTTCTCGTGTTGATTACTCAACAATGTTTGAAACACGAAGAGTGTTTCTTGTAACGCAGTCGGATGATTCTGCAACACTCAGCAAGCTGTTCCAAGGAATCGAAGCAGTTGTCGGACTCGGCGCAGAAATTATTAACCATCCTCCAAGTCAGAACCGACTCGGGCAAGGAAGCGCCGACTTTGGGCGCATCTTCAGTGAAGTGCTGAGTGCGACTCGAACACACATCATTACAACTCTCGCAAACGCGAGGACAAGTTTTCGAAACGCGTTGATGAATCTTGATCATTACTCATCAACTGCAGGCATAGTTCCACTGAAAGATACTTGTATTGGAAAACCCGCTGTGGTTGTTTCCGCAGGACCGAGTTTATCACGGAATCTTGATCTGCTTGCAGACACAAAGATGCGTGAATCGGTTGTTGTCATCGCGGTGCAAACAGTGCTCAAGCAGATGCTTAAGAAAGGGATCAAACCCGACTTTGTTGCTGCTCTTGATTATCACGAGATCTCAAAGCGTTTCTACGAAGGGCTCACAGCAAGTGATGTTGATGGGATACGACTTGTTGTAGAAGCAAAGGCAAACCCTGCGATTCTCGACGCGTTTCCTGGTGAGGTGCTTTGTGTAACTGATGAGCTGCTCAACGATGTTCTCGGAGAGGACCTGGGTCGTGATCTGGGAACACTGAGCATGGGTGGAACGGTAGCGCATTTGTGCTATTACTTCGCTCGTTATCTAGGGTGTGATCCTGTAATCTTCATCGGACAGGATCTTGGATTTACCGACGGGCAGTATTATTCAGCAGGAGCCGCGATCCATCAGGTTTGGGCTGGTGAGCTCAACGCACACAACACACTCGAAATGATGGAATGGCAACGGATAGTTCGGATGCGTGGATTGTTACGCAAGAAGAAAGATATCCATAACAAAGACATCTATCTCGACGAGCAGATGGCAACCTACCTTGCGCAGTTTGAATCTGGATTCCAGAGCGACGAAGAAGCGGGATTGAAAGTTATCGACGCAAGCGAAGGTGGAGTGCTGAAGAGTCATGCAACAACTATGACTCTTCAAGAAGCGATCCAAAGCTATGGATCAAGCTCAAAGATCGAGCTGTTGGAGACGCATAGTTTTCGCTTCGACGACGAAGCTCGCAAAGAGAAGATTCTAAGACGGATCAACTCAATCGTTGAAGATGCAAAGCTTATTTCATACTTGAGTGATCAATCTATCGAAGTGTTGCGAAAGATGATTCAAAATCACAACAATCAAAGTCGAGTGAATGAACTGATTCATGAAGTTCAAGGAATACGAGATCGTGTTGTGAAGATGGGGGTTGCATTCAAGCTCTGTGAATCTTTGAATCAGGTTGGTGTGTTGAATCGGATGCGGCAGGATCGGACGATTGAGTTGAATCCTGAAGCGAGTGCGATTGAACGACAGAAGATGCAGATTGAACGCGATATTCAGAATGTTGAATGGACACGAGACGCCGCGAATGCGGTTGTAGATCAGTTGTGTGCAGGACGCGATGCATTCCTAGGGTTGTCTGCGAAGCAAACAAATGAGCGAGGCGAAGAGGATGCTGTTGAATCGAGTGAGACACGCGAGCATCAGATTGAAGTCAAAGCTCATCAACTCGTTCATGGAGTGATCATCGCAGACCCAAGGATCGGTGGACTTGGAACGAAGCGGGATTTGAGATCCATTATCGCAGACGGGATGAATGTCTTGCAGCTTACAATCGCAAGACTCGATCAAGCTGAACAACTCGATGCGATCACGATTATTACTCCAGACCCAGATGCGGTTCAGCACATATTGGGTTCATTCACTTCTCGCAAGAAACTGAGCATTGTACAAGTTGATCCGAGAGCATTCGATCAGCATGCTCGACGAGTTGGATGCGGGCGGATGCAGTCGAGCGAGTGCTGGCGCGGTTCAATCGGCATGCTGAGTGTATATGACGAGTTGTTCCATCCAGTCTTAATGTCCAAGGCGCTTGTGGAGCAAGATATCGATGCGTGTGCGATTGTTGGCGCGGATTGGGCAATGGTTGATCCGAAGCTTGTTGATCAAACCGTCGCTCGATATCGACATCAAGAATCCGAAAAGAGAATTGCGTTCTCTCAAGCAGTCCCAGGTATTGGTACACTTGTCGTTGATCGCGGAACAGTCCAAGCGCTTGCAGATTCAATGATCAACACTCACGAACAGTCAAATCACTTTGCGACTCTTGGTACCTTGGTTGGATATGTTCCAGTTGCTCCACAGTTCGATCCGATCGGCAAAGGCGTATGCGTGGATATTGACCCTGAACTGCGAGATGCAGGAGTTCGAGTTATTGCAGACTCAACTGTACGATGTGCAGCGATGAAAGAAGCATATGAGAACATCAATACGGATCACGATTCAACTCATGCGGATTCACTCGCATGTATTCGTGCGTACTCCAGCGTTCATCGTAAGCTCAATCGTATTTGCCCTCAGGCTGTGGTTCTTGAAACCTGCACAGGTAGACTCGCGAGCGGTGACTGGGGCATCTGGAAACGCAACTCGATCGAACCAATTGAGCGACCAGTCCTCTCGATTGCTGACGCACACGCAATGATGCATGATATGGGTCAACTGCGAGAAGACACCGCGATTGTGTTCGACGGCGTAGGTGATCCACTGATGCACTCGCAAGCGTTGAGTCTTGTGCAGCTCGCGAAAGAAGACGGCGTCGCATGTGTTGAAATGCGGACAGATCTACTGCGACAAGGCGCGGATGCAAGTTCAATCATTGAGTCCGGGCTCGATATTCTCTCGGTTGATGTGCTCGCAGAAGATCGAGATACGTACTCCAAGTTAACAAACCTTGACCGCTTTGATGATTTGTATGAGCGTATTCAATCCATCTTTGATGCGAAGCGAGCTGAGTCCAACGGCCGACTCTGGTTTGTGCCGCGGATTACAAAGTGTGACGCGGTGTATGAGCAGATCGAATCGTTCTACGATAAATGGTTGATGCTCTGTGGGAGTGCAGTGATTGATTCATTGCCTCAGCGGATATCAGATCAGAGGATTAAGCCGTTGCCAATTCCTCGAGACCGTCAAGATCAGATTAATCGTTCGACGATGTATATTCGTTGTGACGGAATGGTCGTAGATCGCATCGGTCGACTCATCGGAGGCGAAAACGCTCCGATCAATGCTTTCCGCGAGGGAGTTGAGCAGGCGTATCAACGGATGTGTAGCAAGCAAAGATCTTCAAGAGTTGAAGTTAAATCGAGGAACGCCTCGGTTCTTGAAGATCACGCGGCGTAAGTGAGAACTCGATGAATGCTGAGAATGCGATAGCAATTGTTTTAGCGCGTGCAGGTTCGAAGGGTCTCCCTGGTAAGAACTCCATGCTGCTGGCGGGGAAGCCCTGTGTTCAATGGACAGTTGAAGCGGCGCAGTCTTCGAACTCTATTGGACGAGTGGTCGTTTCTTCGGATGACGCTCATGTGAAGGAGTGCGCATTCAGTTTGGGTTGTTCTGTGATTGATCGTCCAGATGAGCTAGCTCATGATACCGCAACGATTGATGATGCCGCGCGACATGCGTTTCAAGAGATTGGATCTCCTGATGTTCCAATCGTGATTTTGTATGCAAATGTCCCCGTGCGTCCTGATTCACTTATCGACGATGCGGTATCGATGTTGTGCGATTCCAAGTGTGATTCGGTTCAGAGCTATGCACAGGTTGGAAAGTATCATCCGTGGTGGACTGTTCGTGTCGATGAATCGGGTGAGGTGCAGCCTTGGGAAGGGGATGTGTTGTATCACAACTGTTTCCGTAGACAAGATCTCCCTTCTGCAATGATCCCTGATGGGGGCGTAGTCGCTCTTACTCCTGACGCGTTGATGTGTCGAGTTGATGCGCCGAGTGGGCCTCACTGTTTTCTTGGGAACGATCGACGTGGGATCATCACTCGTGAAGGCGAAGTGATTGATATCGACTCACGGATCGATCAGATTGTTGCTGAAACAATCTTGAATGAACAGATGAGAGAGCGAGTTGTGCATGCAGATCGGTGATCGCAAGATCGGGTTAGATCATCCGCCTTATATCATTGCGGAGATTGGAGTGAATCACGACGGCGAGGTGGCACGTGCGCTATCGCTCACGGACGCAGCTGCGGACGCTGGCGCGGATGCAGTGAAACTTCAGTTCTTCGAAACTGATCGGTTGATGAGTAAAGCGTCCAAACTCGCGGCGTATCAGAAAAATGCAGGAGAAACCGATCCGATTGAGATGCTGCGGCGACTCGAACTCACGATCGACGAAATGTCATTGGTCGTTGATCGTGCGCACGAACTCGGGATCCACGCGATCGTGACGGTGTTTAGTATGGAGTTGGTGGAGATCGCGGAGACTTTGGCGTGGGATGCGTACAAGACGGCGAGTCCGGATATTGTGAATCGGCCATTGCTTGAGGCGCTTATGGCGACGGGTAAGCCGATGATTGTGAGTACGGGGGCGAGTGAACTCGATGAGGTTGTGCGTGCGGTTGGATGGCTTGATGAATCGCGGGATAGGTTGGCGGTGTTGCAGTGTGTGAGTTGTTATCCAGCACCAGAAGAAGCGTTTGGTGGAATCCGAGCATTATCCGATGCAACGGGGTTACCAACCGGGTATAGCGATCATCACCGATCTGTATGGTCTGGCGGAGAAGCAGTTACTGTTGGCGCAGTTGTTTTAGAAAAACACATAACTGATGATTGCAAGCGGAAAGGTCCTGATCACAAGGCGTCGCTCCACTGGTCTCAATTCAGAATGTATTGTCAGGATTCACGCAACGCGGTTCGGGAGAGAAAAGGGTTTGCGTTGATTCAAGCATCTGAATACTGTGCTGATGGGTTGCATTCAGGGACTGATTATGGAGATTTGCCTGACCATTTGTTTGATCAAGTAAATGGGGAGGTTGGATCAAGAGGGGCGGGATTAGCTATTGATGTAAATATCAATAAGCAGGTTCTTGATTGCGAACGCGATGTGCGAGAAGTTTCTCGCCAATCTGTCGTCTCAACTCGTGAGATAGCATCCGGCGAAACCATCACACGCGAGATGCTCACGATCAAACGCCCAGGAACTGGGATATTGGCGTACGAGATTGATACAGTCGTTGGCCGAGTCGCGACGCGCGCGATCGAGGCGGATGTCCCGATTGTGGAAGAGGATCTCGAATGTCTGACGAGCGTACAAACGAGCTAAAGAAGATCATGATCGTAACTGGAACCCGCGCAGAGTTCGGGTTGCTTCGGCCTGTCATGTATGCCGTGCATGAGCAGGAAAACTGTGAGCTACGCGTTGTTGTTGCTGGGTCGCATTTGGTGCAGCCGGCGGTTACATTTCGCGAAGTAAAAGCGGAGTTTGGGATCGCGGACACAATCCCGATGCAAACAGCAGGGAAGGTTGGAAGACTCGCTGATGTCGAATCACTCGGAAAAGGGATTACTCGATTTGGACGCTCGTTGGAGATGAATGATCCTGATGTGGTTGTAGTGCTCGGAGATCGGATCGAAGCATTCGCCGCGGCGTCTGCAGCGAGCATCGGAGGATTTCCACTCGCGCACATCCATGGCGGAGATCGCGCCGAAGGGGTCGCAGACGAAGCAATGCGCCACGCGATCACAAAGCTAGCACACATTCATTTTCCAGCAACGCAAACGAGCGGCGACCGCATTATCAAGATGGGTGAAGATCCAGAGAGTGTCCATGTTGTTGGGTCGTCTGCGATTGATGGACTCTCGGAAGTTCCTCCGATGGGTGATGCTGCGTTTGCCGAACTCGGGTCTCCTGAGTGTGTTGTGCTGATGCATCCGATTGGAAGAGATGACACACAAGAGCAAGAAGCGATGAACATTGTCCTTGAAGCAATGAAAAACAAACGAGTATTGGTTTTGCATCCAAACATTGACCCTGGGCGACGTGGGATTATGGACGCGATTGAGTCTGCGCCGATCGATGTGCAAGTGCGACCGGGAATGCCTCGCGATCAGTTCGTTGGTTTACTCAAGCAAGTAGCTGCAACAGGCGCACTTGTTGGTAACTCATCTGCAGGGTTGATTGAAGCGGCCGCGATTGGTTGTCCTAGTGTTGATATTGGGGATCGTCAGTCTGGGCGCGAACGATGCGAAGGATGGACTCAGCACGCCGACGAGAGTATTGAATCTATACGAGGCGCCTTTGGTTCGATAACTAATCCAGAGGCCATTCGTGGAGATCATCCGTTTGGTAAAGGAGACAGCGCTCAACTGATCGCTTCGATTCTTGCGAACATTGACTTTGCAGATCCTAAGCTGGTTCGAAAGTGCTGTAGTTACTAGATAATCGAGGTTTGGTTGAGTCCGCAATGGTTATCGATTGTCATTGATGATCATATTGTGTGTATTCACAGATGATGACGAAAGTAGATACCTCCTTGTGTCGATGAGATGATGAACACCATCCACCCAGACACGGGAGTGCATAATGACGACTACTCAGGAAAAACGCGAACAATCAGTTGTAAGCGCCCTCAAAGAAATTTCACACATTGCAACACTCCCTGAAGTGACGCTCAAGATTATTGATCTTGTTGAAGATCCATCAAGCAGTGCTCAAGACCTTCATGAAGTGATCAGTAATGATCCTGCGTTATGCTCACGCATCCTTAAAGTTGTCAACTCATCGTTCTATGGCTTGCCTGGACAGATTGCATCGATCAATCGTGCGATTGTTATGTTGGGTCTCAACGCGGTCAAGAACATCGCGATCGCAGCGTCGCTTGCGAAACTCTTCCGTGGTGGCGAACTCACTCCATTCTTCAGTGCGAAAGAACTCTGGGATCATTCAAATGCAGTTGCAATCGCAAGCAAGATGATCTCAGATCGCTTGGGCATGGGCCTAGGCGACGAAGCATATCTTGCAGGTTTGATTCACGATATCGGAATTATGGTTGAAATGCAGTACGATCGTTCGAATCTAATCGATGCGATTGATCGTTGTGGCGCAGACTCATCGGGTAATCCGAGCGTGTCGTTGCTTGAAACTGAAGAAGAAGTCTTTGGTGCGAACCATCAAGACTTTGGTAAGGGACTTTGTGAAAAATGGAAGTTCCCTGCTCCATTCGTTGCGGCAGCTGGATATCACCATAACCCGACTGAAGCACCAACTGAAGCGAAGAAGATTGTGTACATTGTGCACGCAGCAGATGTGATCGCATCAATGATTGACGGCGGATTCAAGCTTGATAATCCAAGCCCAAAGATTCATCAAGAAGTCATCGACGATCTGGATCTCACAGATGCGATGATCGCTGATCTCGTTGCAAAGCTTGTTGAAGCTCTTAACGAAGAATCAATCTAATACAAGAACCTGTTCGTAGGTTCACTCGGAAAGTAGAGATGGTCGGTCGGTTGTTCTTTTAGGATAACCGGCTGATTTTTTATTCAACACGATCTCGCCAGAATGCGAGTCGGGCATGGTTTGTCATGTCAAAGCTCAACGGCGTGATCGTAATTTTTCGTTCGAAGAGTTCATGAACATCTGTACCATCGTCAGTGCCTCGAAAATCTAATCCGTAGGCGCTCGACCAGTAATATTCTGCGCCGCCAGGAGAATGTCGTTGTTCATATTGATCTACGAGCGCATGGGTATTCATCGGACAGACAACAGTCTCTGTGTTGTCGTTGAGAAATTCGGTCGCTGGAATATTAATCGATAGAATTTCGTGTTGCTCAGGGAGCCCGCCTTTAATGATTGACTCAATCGCTCTTCGAGCGTGAACTGCGCCAAGCTCATAATCGGGTTCTGCTTTGTCTAAATGTAGACTGACTGCGATTGCAGGAACTCCAAGAAAAGCGGCTTCAATCGCAGCGGCGACAGTACCAGAATAGATTACATTGATTCCACAGTTTGCCCCAGCATTCATTCCAGAGATGACCATATCAGGACGCGACCCGTCTCCAAAGCGTTGAGGCCAGAGGTTGGTTAATGCAAGTTTTGAGCAATCCGCAGGCCGGCCATCAACAGCAATTCCAGGGTGTCCATTGATCTCAGCATTCTTCGTCATCAATGGGGTGTGGAATGTGATGCCGTGAGATGTCGCGGATTGAACAGTGAGCGGAGCGACGGTAAACACCTCTCCAAATGGATCAGGGAATTCTGAAGATCCAACGAGTTGTTGATGAAGAGCTTCAATTCCAGGAGCATGGATACCGTCGTCATTTGTCAATAGGATCTGCATGGCAGAGGGTAGGTCGCACAATGTGCTTTGACAGCGCTCTGCTCGATTGCTTGGATGATTGTATATCAATCAGTTTCGAGCATACCTAAACCACGCTTGAGTTCGTCGAGGTGCTTTTCGTATCGCTTGTATTTGTGCACTGAGCTCGTATAGACAGGTTGTCGAACCTGATCGCGAGAAGCGGTAGATACTGTTCGTTTCGATTTATGGAAGTTGAGGATATCCTCATTCCACTCCAAACCAAGGAACTCTATTACTCGCTTTGATTCTGATTCTGGATTTTCAACGAGTTCTTCATACTGAAGATCGATCATGTCAACTTCAGGAAGCGTGTGCCAATGCTTCATGAGCCGCTCGTAGTCTCGATAGAATCGTCCGAGCCAATACATATCATGCGTTTGCATGTGTGGCCGAGAGAATGCTTGGGTGTAGTTTGAGAGCAAACAATCCAATGGGTTTCGAACACAGTGAATGATTTTACAGCCGGGGAACATGTGTGCAATCAAAGGTACATATGGATAGTTGTACGGCTGTTTGTCTGTGAGATAACCTTCTTTAACAATACCATCGAACATCTCTTTCGCGTTCTTTGCCATCGTGCTGATCGTTGTTTGGGTATAGAGACTTCGTGTGACTGGATACGGTCTTGCGTGCGCCATTGTTGTTCGATCAACAGAAGAAACTTGTCGCGAGATCGCATTCATTTCGCCGCCGGGAGTGACAGAAGGAACCTGGCTAATCATCTGTTCAGTAAGTGAAGTTCCTGATCGCATCATGCCAACGATAAAGATAAGTCGTGAACCATCAATATCAGAAAACGGGATGTCTGCATCTGGAGCCCAGCATTTGATTAGCTGATCAACTCTCTGTGAATGTTCATCTGGGTCCCAAACATCTTTCTTGATCTCTTTGCATTGTTTGTAAGACTCGAATGCGTTGTCGTATTCTTTGAGATGATCGAAGAGTCGCCCTACTTGCCAGTATGCGGCGACACGGACTCCGATGTCATCATCCTTATCGATCATGCAACGTTGAATTTCTTCGATCGCTTCTCGAGCATCACAAACTTTGGGTGCAAGTCGAGCTTGTGAAACCGCAATCGCGAGTTTCTGTCCAGGGCTTATGGATTTGTTTTTGACAGAGTCTTTGAGCTGGTTCATCACAATCAGTGCTTCATCATTCCGATCGAGATCGGTAAGGACAGAGCATTTGTGTCGCAGCGCAAGAAAATGATTCGGAGCATAATACAGAGTTCGTTCAAACTCTTGGAGCGCCTGCTCATACTCGCCGCCTTTTTGAAGTGCGAGTGCGTAATCAAAGCGAGAATCTGCATTCTTTGGATCGACCTTCACCGCTCGTCCATACCCATCAATTGATTCTTTGTGACGACCCATTTTTCCGTTCACTCTTCCAATCAATGACAAAATCATGGGTTGGTTCGGAAACTTCGCATTGAGTTCGTTGAGCTTGGTCACTGCAGGCGCAGTTTTTCCAAGCTCGATCGCTTGATGGATCTTCGAGCAGACTTCGTAGAGCTTTTTGTATTGTTGAGGATGCAAGGCCATAGGTAGTTCATTATCGACTGAATGTCAGATCGTGATTCTTGATATCTACAAAATCAGTAAGAGCGACTAAATTCCTCGCCGGGTCGGATTGATAATAATGTTATCGCGTCCAAGCACGAGCGAATCAGCAATTTCAATCGCTTCTTTAAAGCTCTCTTGAGCAAGCTTTCGATCTGCGCATGTTGGGAGAACTTTTCCTTCGTCGAGATGTTCGACTGTCGGGATCGCATCGCCGCAGATAAGTGTTGTTCGTGTTGGTTCTGCAAGGAGTAATCCACACATTCCCAGTGAGAATCCTGGGAGTGGAAAAAGATCCACTCCTTCAACGATAGAGTCCGGTGCTGGATGGCACCGAGAGAGTTCCGCGACATCGCGTTGAAGGATCTGGAACATCGCTATCTGAGATTCGTCAAACTCTTCGTTTGCTTGTTCTGCAACTTCCTTCGATTGAGCGATTCGAGCGAGCGATTGAGCGATAGGTACACCAACTGACTCTCGCTCTTTTTCTGAGATGAGCCACTGGGCTTTGTCGAAGAGCTCGATCCCTCGTCGGCACTCAGGGTTAAAGCTCGTCAGGAATACATGGGTAACTTGATCTGGTGTGAGCCCAGATCGTTCACTAAGTCGGGCTTTAAGCACTGTCGCAGGTAGACCTGGATCTACAATGATTTTCGCGTCATTTGTCTGGATAAGCGTTGTTGTTGAGTGTCCGGTCCGGATCGGATGCCGCTCTTCCCAGAGCGGGTGAGCCGCGAGGGTGCCGATTGAAAGTACTCGGATATCCATTTGACGTGCTGGCTTAGGGGTAGGCATAGCTCAAGCGTATGCACTCAATTGAGGATGGTTTGGAATGTTGGAAACGAGCAATAACATGTCCAAATTCAACGATGGTTTTGTGATCATTTCGAAGAATGACAAGGATTGATATTGCTGATGAACCTCTGAGTTGAGCAGTAAAAATGGCTCTCATTCAGGCGAGACCCGCCTATGCAAGGTCCGATAAAATTACAAATATATCGTGGTCGGACTCAATATGACGATCCAAGAGTAAATTATATAGGCTGCCTCAAAAAACCCCTGAATATGGTGGTTTTTTAAAATTGTGCGAATGTGTACATCGAAGTGCGTGCCAAATTATTCGTCGATTCACTATCCGGGGACAAATGGGGAGTGACGGGGGATTTACTTAATTTCTAGAGTTTTAAAGAGAGAGAAAAATGAAGTACATAACAGCAATCACGCTGGCAGCCGGTATCGCTTCAGTTGCAAACGCATCTGAGCAAATCGACTTCTCAGGGCTCGTACACGGCGATATCGTCGCTGAGCAGTATGCAGGTATGGGTGTTCACATTTCAGCAATGAACTTGAACCAACCATTCGATATAGCCGCGATCTTTGATACCGGTTTGAGTTCAACAAGTGATCCAGATCTTGAAGGTCCATGGTCGATGGGTAATATCGATTTGAACACGGAACTTGGAAATGTCTTGATCATTCAAGAGAATGATAACGGCGATCCAGACGACGAAGGCGGCCGCCCGGCCGGCGAGATCCAGTTCGATTTTGATTTCACTGTTCGCAGCTTTGGTTTCACAGTTGCAGATGTTGAATCAGACGATCTTGAGCACTCAGTTGTTTCGTTCTACTTGAACGGCGCACTCATTGAATCAATCGGATTCGGTGAGTTCGAAGCAAGCGGGTCATACGACAACGGCGCAATCTACGGCAACAACTCGATCAACTCGATCTCAGAGTTTGAAGTTGCTGGCGATTTCGATCGTGTCGTTTTCAATGTCGGCGGTTCAATGGCGTTTGATAACATTCAATTCACCGTCCCTGCTCCAGGTTCACTGGCGCTCTTGGGTCTTGGTGGTGCGATGGGTTTCCGCCGTCGTCGCTGATTGATTCATTCTACGAAGTATAAAAAATCGGCTGGAACACTCTATGTGTGCCAGCCGATTTATGTTTTTGATTATGTCTTCGTGTTTAGTTTGTTTCGCCGATGATCATCGCTGCGCCAACTGTGTTGTTGGTTTGCTCGTCAACGATGATGAAACTCCCGGTTACCCGACACTGACGATATGGATCGTAGAATAGAGGTTTGGTAGTTCGGATAGAAATTCTTCCGATTTCATTGAGCTTGAGATCTTCTGCTTCTTCAACTCGATGAAGAGTCTCGATATCAAGACGGTAGTTCAGGTTCTTGACGATGCATCTTGCTTCGTTCGAAGTGTGTCTGATGGTGTATTTCTTCCCAACTTGCATTGGAGTGTCTGCCATCCATACGACCATTGCATCGATATCTTGACCCGAAGTAGGTTGGTTGTTTGGTCGACAAAGCATGTCGCCGCGAGAGATGTCAATATCGTTTTCGAGCTGAATCGACACACTCTGGGGCGGCGAAGCAAACTGCTGAGATGCGCCACCAATATCGATAGACTTAATTTTTGATTCCATGCCTGATGGAAGTGCAACAACCTCGTCTCCAACTTGGAAAACTCCAGATGCGACTTGGCCGCCGTATCCGCGATAGTCATGATGCTCATCGCCTTGCGGACGCACAACCCACTGTACTGGGAAACGAGGGTCAATCATGTCGCGATCGCCTGCGATGTGTACATTCTCAAGATGATGTAACAACGACGGGCCTTGGTACCAATCCATATTTTCGGATCGGTTCACAACATTGTCGCCGGTAAGTGCAGACATCGGAATGAAAGTGATGTCAGTAATTTCGAATCGAGCTGCGAACTCTTCAAAGTCCTCGCGGATCTTGTCGTATGTCTCTTGTGACCAGTCTGCGAGATCCATCTTGTTTACACACACAACCAAATGTGGAATTCGCAAGAGTGATGTGATGAATGAATGTCGACGAGTTTGTTCGATCACGCCGTGTCTTGCGTCGATCAGGATCAACGCAAGGTTTGCGGTCGATGCGCCAGTCACCATATTGCGTGTGTACTGCACATGACCTGGACAATCAGCAATAATGAACTTACGTTTCGGAGTCGCGAAATAGCGATATGCAACATCGATAGTGATGCCTTGCTCGCGTTCGGCGCGGAGTCCGTCTGTGAGCAGAGCGAGATCCATTCGTTGATCGCCGCGTGAGAGCGAAGCGGTTTCCGCAGCTTCGAGTTGATCTTCGAAGATCGACTTTGAATCGTACAGCAAGCGCCCAATGAGTGTTGATTTGCCGTCATCGACTGAACCGCAGGTTAAAAAACGGAGCAGGTCCATATCGAGATATGCGTCAGTGGAAAAATCCATGCCCATATTCGTGTTTGGATCTGTCGAGAAGTCGGTACCAGATTTGGATTGCGTGTTGGTGCTCATGTCCTAGAAGTACCCTTCCTTCTTGCGATCTTCCATCGCTGCTTCACTGTTCTTGTCGTCCATGCGTGCGCCGCGTTCGGATGCTCTTGCGGCTGCGACTTCCCCGACGATTTCTTCGAGATTTGCAGCGGGTGAATCAGTCGCGGCGGTACAGCTCATGTCGCCGACTGTGCGGAATCGAACTGTTCTTTTGACAACTTCTTCGCCATCTCTTGGCCCGAAGGGTGCGTCACCGACAGGGACGAGTTGTCCTCGGCGCTCAACTACTTCGCGTTCGTGCGAGAAGTAGAGATCTGGGATCTCTATTTCTTCGAGCATGATGTACTGCCAGACATCCATTTCTGTCCAGTTCGAAATCGGGAAGACACGGATGTTCTCGCCCATTCGACTCCGGCCGTTGTATAGATTCCAGAGCTCAGGTCGTTGGTTCTTTGGATCCCATTGTCCGAAGTCATCTCGGAATGAGAAGATTCGTTCTTTGGCGCGTGCTTTTTCTTCGTCGCGCCGTGCGCCTCCGAAGAGTGCATCAAACTGATAAGTTTCGATCGCGTCGAGCAATGTTGGGATTTGCGCTCGGTTCCTCGACGGGAACGGCCCTGGATCTTCCGTGGCCATGCCTTTATCGATTAGGTCTTGGACCTTGTGGATAATGAGTCGTTCTCCGATGCTATCGACGAGCTGATCTCGAAACGCGAGCGCTTCTGGGAAGTTGTGCCCAGTGTCGATGTGAAGAAGAGGGAACGGGAACTTCGCCGGCCGGAACGCTTTTTCAGCGAGCTTGACCATGACGATCGAGTCTTTGCCGCCTGAGAACATCAGCGCGGGTTTCTCGAACTGGGCTGCGACCTCGCGCATGATGTGTATAGCCTCTGCTTCGAGGGCTTTGAGGTGCGTTAGCCGGTAGTGAGCTTGTGAGTCGGCGATTTGGGACATACCCGAAATTCTCCGCAAAGTTAACGAAAGTGTCTACGGGTGTCAGTCACCCACATGTTCGACGATCTATATTTTATTCATCGGCCGATGTTTCTTGCTTCCCAAGCGATAAACCGGGATTTTCGAAAGCAATTGACCGAAGTATAGTCCAGAATTGAGCATTCTCGTAGAGAGAATAGCTGCCCTTGGAGCATAGGACCGATATTGTCCATCTTTACGCATTCCTTCATGCATCGGAGTCTGAATTGAGCACAAAACAACCCAATCCATCGTCGAGCGGCCAATCAACGAACATTGTTTGGCATGACGGGGAAGTGAACAGGGCAGATCGAGCAAAAGTGCTCGGACACGACGGATGCACACTCTGGCTCACTGGACTTTCCGGATCAGGAAAATCCACTGTTGGTGTAGCGCTCGAAAAAGCACTCAATTCGCGTGGTGTGCTTGCATATCGACTCGATGGCGACAATGTAAGACATGGACTCAACGCAAACCTTGGGTTTGGAGCAGACGATCGGAAGGAAAATATCCGTCGAATTGGGGAAGTTGCGAAGCTATTTGCAGATTCTGGAGTAGTGACTATCTCAAGTTTCATCTCTCCATATCAGAGTGATCGCGATCAAGTCCGCAAGATCCACGATGATGCAGAGCTGAAGTTTCTCGAAGTCTTTATAAATACTCCGATTGAAATCTGCGAACAACGCGACCCAAAGGGGCTGTATAAGAAGGCAAGAGCAGGCGAAATCAAGGGTTTCACAGGGATCGACGATCCATACGAAGAACCGAAGAATCCTGAGATCGTCGTCGATACTGGAACTTTAAGTGCTGAGCAAGCAGCGAATGAGCTGGTTGAAGCGTTGATTCGCCATAAGATTATCTCAGCGAAGTAATCATTTACTAATCGCTTACTAAATGCACATGAATGAAGCTCAACCGCTTCGACAGGAACGACCAACATGATCGATCATGCAGAATATGCTCAAGCTGGGCGCCAAGCAGTAGTCGCAGCGTCCATTGTTTGTAGAGAAGTTCAGAAGAATCTAGACGCTGTTCGTTCGATTACGAAAGACGACAAAAGCCCTGTTACTGTAGCAGATTACGCTGCTCAAGCAGTTGTTGCGACAGTACTCAAAGAGCAAATCGGTGAGTATGTCATGATCGCGGAAGAGTCTTCAACATTCCTTCGTGATGAAGATAATGTACTGATCCTCAACGCAGTCGTCGCGGCGGTTCAAGAAGTCTGGGAAGACGCAACCGCTGATGCGGTACTCGACGCGATTGATCTGGGAGCAGGTGATACATCGCATCATCGTTACTGGACCCTTGATCCTATTGATGGAACAAAGGGATTCCTAAGGAATCAACAATACGCAGTTGCGCTTGGATTCATCGAAAACGGAACTCCAACAATCGGTGTCATGGGTTGCCCAAACCTTGCTGTTGATATGTCGATCCCATTTGACGAACGAGATGATCACGGTTGTTTGTACTACGCAATCCAAGGCGAAGGTATCTGGGAAACTCGATGCGACGATGGAGATGCAGAATCAATCCGGATTACACGTTTGGATCATATTGAGTCTGAAGAAATTTCAGTTTGTGCATCAGTAGAGAAAGCACATACCAATGTTTCGGATACAGATCGGATTCTTGATTGGATCGAATCAAACAATCTTGGGAAAGCAGGCGAGCCCGCAAGACTCGATTCCCAGTGCAAATACGCGGTTGTTGCGCGTGGACAAGCTGATGCATACCTCCGATTGCCGACTCGGGAGGGATATGTTGAACGGATTTGGGATCATGCCGCAGGATGTTGTATTGCGTGCGAGTCAGGGGCTTTTGTGACCGATATCTTTGGACACAACCTCGATTTTTCTCACGGGCGCGGGCTCGAAAAGAACAAGGGGATCGTTTGTGCACCCCCTCGGATTCACGGAATATTGCTTCGTGCGATCAAAGAACTCGGTATCGGCGTCGACGCAGATTGATTTTCAACTCTCTTCCAAGGTAAGGATAACTCATCGGTGCTCGCGAACTGGGAAGCCATCCTGACCGGAACATTGCTTGTGCTCATGGTGGGCACAATGGCAATGGGTCGCTTTGCGCCTGACATCATCATGATGGGTGTTCTTGTTATCTTGCTGATAACCGGCGTGCTTGAACCTGATGAAGCTGTTGCAGGATTTGCAAATCGTGGGTTGATCACCGTTGGGATGCTGTACATTGTCGCGGCCGCCATGAAAGAAACAGGCGCTATGAGTCGTCTGACAGCAGTGTTATTGGGTAGGCCCAAGGATGAGCGATCCGCTCAAATTCGATTAACGATCCCCGTTGCGTTTATGAGCGCGTTTATTAATAACACACCTATTGTTGCGATGTTTCTTCCGACACTCGCAGGGGTTGCTCGTCGATGTAAGATAGCTCCGAGTAAGTTGTTCATGCCTTTGTCGTTCGCCTCAATCCTCGGCGGCGTATGTACGCTGATTGGAACTTCGACAAACGTTATCACAGCGAAGTTGTTAGACGATGCAAATCTCACCACTGACGGCGGACCAGTTACTGCTGATAATCCGGCGCTTGAGTTTGGTATGTTCACACTCGCGAAGGTGGGTTTACCAATCGCGATCATCGGTGTCGCATATATTCTGATCTTTGGACGCAAGCTTTTACCTGATCGCACGAATCCAATCGAAGAAGCGGAAACGCAAGGACAAGGGTATCACGCGGCCCTCAAAGTGAACCCAGAGAGCCCGATTGTTGGGAAGACGGTAGAAGCCGCGAATCTTCGCAACTTACCTGGGCTTTTCCTCTCTCGCATCGAGCGAGACGACGACTCGATCGTTGCAGTATCGCCACAACAGGTTGTCAAACCGAACGATGTACTCGTCTTTGTTGGACAGCTCGAATCGGTTGTGGATCTTCAGCAAATCAAGGGATTGGTACCTTCAACTGTTGAAAAGCGAGAAGAAGGTTCTACGGAAAACTTGTCGACCTATCGACCCAACCTTCGAATCGTCGAGGCGGTTGTCTCAAACAACTCTTCATTGGTTGGAATCACGATCCGCGAATCAGGTATCCGAACTCGCTATGGTGCAGTCGTCGTTGCAGTTCGGAGACAAGGGCAACAAATCCCAGGCAAGCTCGGCGAAATCAGACTCCGCCCTGGTGATACTTTGCTACTCGAAGCGCCTCCCGGTTTTTCAGAGCGATTTGGTTCCACAGAAGATTTCTATCTCGTGAATGAACGAGTAACTCCAGCAGCTCTTCGTCATGATCGCGCATGGGCAGCAATCGCAATTCTTGCTTTATTGGTCGTTTTGATTTCGTTTGGAGTCTTTCCTCCGATGACCGCTGCGATGTTCGCGGCTGGGTTAATGATCCTTACAAGATGTTGCACAGGTCCTCAAGCAAGACGAGGAATCGATTTCCAGATTCTCACTGTGATAGGCGCATCATTCGGAATTGGAAAAGCGATGGTGAACACAGGGCTCGCTGAGGATATATCACTCACGATCATTTCCATGTGTTCTTCGATGGGCCCATGGGCACTTCTCGCAGCGATCTATGCGTTAACAACAGTGTTCACTGCTTCAATGACAAACAACGCAGCAGCGGTACTCATGTTCCCGATTGGGGTAGCGATCGCACTTGAGCAAGGGCTCAATCCGATGCCGTTTATTGTTGCAATCACTGTTGCTGCGAGCTGCGAGTTCTCAACTCCAATCGGATATCAGACGAACCTGATGGTGATGGGCCCAGGCGGCTACAAATGGCTCGATTACACCCGATTCGGAGGTCCATTGACGATTCTCTGTGGAATCATCTGTGTGACTCTCGCTCCGCACATGTTTGGCGGGTTTTAATCAATAACCAATGAGCGGACGCGGTATTGTGCCGACGATAACGATATGAAAATCATACTGAACATTGAGCAGTGTTTGTCGTATGATATGAACATATTGTCGGGACGGATTGTGTTTCTAAGGGGCATGCATTGAAGATATTAATAACCGGTGGCTCAGGATTTATTGGGTCCTATTTTCATCGAGATCTCGCAGCGCTCGGGCATGAACTGGTCACGATTGATTTGATCGATCCGTCCGGACAAGCTGCTGAGTCTCCATATGTGAAGGGCGATATCCGCGATCCCAAAGCACTCGATCGTGCTATGGAAGGTGTGGATATGGTCGTGAATCTTGCGGCGGCCCATCACGATTTCGGAATTGCTCACGACACTTATTACTCAGTAAACGAACATGGTTCACAAATGGTGTGTGATGCGATGGATCGAGCAGGGGTGAAAGAACTTGTTTTCTATTCAACAGTTGCAGTCTACGGCGACGCACAAACCCCACATCATGAGACAGCGCCGACAGCACCCAACTCGCCTTATGGCGGATCGAAACTCAAGGGCGAATCGGTATTTAACAACTGGGTAAATCAAGGTGACGGCCGACGCGCACTCATCATTCGCCCAACAGTTACTTTTGGTGTCAACAACTTCGCGAACATGTACTCATTGATTCGACAGATTGATTCTGGAAAATACGCACGGTTCGGCGCAGGTACAAACATCAAGTCGTTGAGTTATGTTGAGAACATTGTTCACGCAACACTCTTCCTCAAGGGAATGCAGGACGACAAACCAAATCGTGAAATAGAAGCCTTCGAAATTTTCAACTACATTGATAAGCCTGATCTTACGAGTACTGAAATCTCAAACACAGTTAGCAGCTGCTTAAGCAAGAAGCCTGCCCCCGCACTACCTTACTGGGTTGGAATGTTGCTTGGGTTACCATTTGATGTTGTGATTAAACTCACAGGGAAGAACCTTCCGATCTCTACTGCTCGTGTCAAGAAGATGTTTAAGACTGAGACAAAGTTCGAAGCAGACAAGTTGCTTGGAGTTGGATATCAACCAAAGGTGCCTTTAAAAGAAGGTATCGATCGAATGACTCAGTGGTATATCAAGGATGGAAAAAACGAAGATGCTCAATGGCATCAGCCTCCTGCGGACCCAGTGATGAGCTGATCAGCAGTTTCAATTACAACACTATAAAAAACAAGCGGACCTTTATGGTCCGCTTATTTATGTACTAATCGTAATTATTTGCATGAGGGTTCTGATTATCGCCTTCTGCGGGTACCAACAATCCCTCCGAGCCCGATGAGCGCGAGGGAAGAAGGAGCTGGTACCGTTCGGATGGAAATATTGTCTACTTGCAGATCCATGTTTGTGAAACCAAAGAAGAATCCTGGAACGAACGTTGTAAATGCGATTTCATCAACGCTTGATATCACACTATCGAAGGTGCGTCCGTCTGGGAGAATTGGTTCGAAGGTATTCGGATCTTCATCACCGGTTCCGCCCCACCCGCCGGGGAGAACGAGTGATGCGGTATCATCGATCGTAACGGAGTAGGTTGTCCATTCGCTGTTGAAGTCAACACCGATTACGCCGAGTGTGAACCAAACCGATGTCCATGGGTATCCGTTGTCGTTGTCGTAATCTCGAAGCTCAACAACCAGTTCGCGTGGGACTTGTTGTCCGAAGAAGTCGAGCGAGTTTGTTTGGATATCGATGCTCAACTCAATTGAGCTACCGTAACGAGATAGATCTCCGAGGAAATCACCGTTCGTGTTATTGCGGATATCTGCTCCGAACACATCGATAAGGTTGCCGTGCATGTTGGCGCCATCGTTGCCGCCGGTTTGATCAATTGTGTCTCTACCTGAGATGGACCAGCCTTCAGTTCCATTGTCAAAGGTTGTAGTGACATCAGCTGTTGATGCACTTGCAACGCATGCGATCAACATTGTTGAGGCTAGAAGTGAGTTTCTCATAAGGCTCTCTCTTTCGTTTGAATCCGACTCGTTCGTTTAAGAGTCGATGGGATTTTTGAATTCAATCGATTCGTTCTTGATGAATTCAACTGAGGTATTGTGCGTCCTGCGAGGATCGAGCAATCTGGAGATTGATCATTCGATCGTTTAAGTATACACAAAGTTTCAAGAAAGTTTCAGGGAAACTCCTAAGAAACTGTTAATTTGCTCCGTTTTCGTGTATAATCAACTATCAGAACCAATGAACGCGGTTTTTAATGCGTGTTGGTTCTGGAATAATCGAATTCATACGAGCGAGAGCGATACAGTACTCAATACCATATGTCCAAATCAAAGATTCAACCAACTTCCGAGACTTCCACAGTGAGCACTCCATCGATGGGGAGTTTGGAAGTTCGTATCAATGCAGCAGGCGAAGATTTGCTTGCAGGATTTGTGCGTGTACTTGAGCAAATCCCCGGCGGGGATAGCGGCCCACAACGACTAGCAAAGGAACTGGGGGTTGACAAAGTGCTCACATCTCGGATCCTCAAAGCGCTTCGCGCCTCCGATCCAATGTCTGTCGTTCATCGTGTGCCTGGACCTGAACCGATGCGCCGGCTTCTGAAGGCTGCGTCTAAATGTGGCGTAAACCCAAATGATCTTCTCAATGCAAATGGAGCGGTTGATCGATTCGAGTCACTCATTCAATCCGAGATCGGCGATCGAAGCGCACTTGAAGCAATCCTGAGCGCCTGGGTTCCAGAAGCAAGGCGCGAGTTTGAACTCCGAAGAAAGCAAGCGGCATTCCGAGCGATGAGCCAGCTTAAAGGTTCGCAAGCAGATGTCTACGCAGAAGCTGCGATCTTTTATCCGAGCGAGGACGGCGAACATATCGATGTAGTTTGGATAAAAGCAGTCATCGGACTACATCGACTGCGCCCTGGAGTCCGAGTGAAGTTCACTTCGCATCGTCAGATCGAAGAGCACACAGGACGAAAGACATACACACTGTCAGGAGATCGAGTTGACGGAGTCGCAAGCGCGACACTCTCGCAGTACTGCTCGACACCAACTCCAGTACTCGAAGTAGATCAAGCAGGTGAACTCATGCATTATCTGCTTCAGGAAAACTCGTTTGGCGCTTCGAGTTCAGTCGATCTCGTAACATGCGAAGTGAACCGCGCCGAGATCCCTCGTTACATTCCTGACGAACGCAATCGCAAAGCATGGGCTTCGAGTGATATTAATATCCCGTCTCGACGGATGCACTTCGATGTATTCGTCCATAATGATCTCTATAACAGATCATATCCAGAACTCAAAATATACGACACAACGATTAGCGGGCAAGCAGATATTAATGATCCTTCTCGCGATATGGATCAGCTTGATCTTCTTGAGTCGATCGAAAACTTGGGGAACGGGTTAAATCGATTTGGATCTTCCCATGTTCCACGATATCGCAAAATGATCGAGGAGGTTTGTAAAAAACTCAACTTCGATAGCAACGCGCTGCGTGGATATCGATGTAAGGCTGATTATCCAATTTACGGATCACAAACTGCGATGATATTTTCAACTCAAGAGCGAGACTGATCCAGATACTCATCGAGGAACTCACCGATTGGGCGCCAATCGAATGAACCCAGCAGGTTGTCGAATCTCGCTTCGCACTTTGAGAGATTGTTGTAGTGTCTGAACTTGTGTGATCGTTTTAGCCCGCTCATTTTGGGTTGTCCTGGATCAACTTCCCATGGGTGGATATAGAAGATGTATGGCTGATCGGATTTTAGAATCCGACGGACCCCCCACTTGAACAGTGGGTATGGGAAGAGTCGGAAGTACCCGCCGCCGGCCCACGGGACTCCTTTTTTTCCTACTTTGAGCACTGACACACATACTTCGTGAAACCCAGGACGGATCTCAACGATCGGGTTCCCTGAGTCCATGCCTTCCAGCTTTCCGTATCGATCGTGAGCAACCGTTGGGAAAGCTGAACTGTCGTAAGTGAGTCCAAGTTCTTTGAGAATATCAATCGACCAATCGGTGATTGAAAATGACGGAGCTCGATATCCACGAATCTTGGCACCGGTCAAATCTTCAACGATTCCAATTCCTCGTTTCATGTCTTCACGAAACTCATCTTGTGAGAGGTTGTAGATAAGATCGTGACCGTAACCGTGGCTTGCTATTTCATGCCCAGCGTCAGCGATTCGCTTAATTAAGTCAGGGCATTTTTCAGCAACCCATCCAAGGATGAAGCAGGTGCACTTCACTCCGTGCTGATCCATCAGTTCGAGCATGCGATCGGTATTTGCTTCGACGCGTAGATCCCGGTCGTCCCAAGTATCTCGAGCAATAATGCTCTTGAGATTTTCGACTTGGAACCAATCTTCGACATCAATCGACATCGCGGCTTGGGTAGTTTTGAACTTGCTCATCAAATCATCCTGTGCCCGCGTTTGCGGAATGCCTTGACATCTTTGCGTTGTGGGAATCTGAAGTACTTCTTTGTGCTCATATCCAGCGGTGTTGTTTCAGCTTCTCCGGCCTTCATTTTCAACATGATGTCCATCATCAATCGTGCGCCATCTTGCTTTGTTCCTGTGATCACACGATCAAGCGAGTCATGCTCTTTGAGAGGCCACTCGAGCGTGCCCAGAATATCCCCCGCATCAAGTTTTTCAACCATCTCATGGACTGTCACCACTGCGTGTTGTTCGCCGTGGAGAAGTTGCCAGAAGTTGGGCATCATCCCGCGATAGATCGGGAGCTTGCCTGAGTGGATATTGATGCACCCGAGTTTCGGAGCATCGAGAATGCCCTTTTTGAAAATTTCAGGAGCTGCAACAGAAGCGACAACATCTGGATTGATCGTTTTTATTCGATCAATATATGCAGGATCATTCACTGATCCGCAATCAACAATCGGAAGTCCCTTCGCCTTTGCGAGCTTGACGATTGAATCGCCGCGGAGTTTTACTTTGAAGTACCGTGTAAGGAGTCGGAAGAAATCAATCGGCCCATAGAAGTTGAAGATACGCTTCGCGGTTTTCCATTTCGGTTCGTGGAATGCTTCTTGGACAGAGACACCGACGATCTCGATTTGATCCGTTGGATACTCTGAGAAAAAGACTTCGAAGAACTTGATGACATACAGCGGGTCATCTTCAGTCACGAAAACAACTCTTAGTTTGTCAGCGGATTGTTGAGTAGAAACTTCACTCATGATTCTGTCTCCGCTTGGGTAGGTTCTATATCAACGACAGCGGCGCCGCCGGCGAGCCACTTGCTGAGTTCAACACGTCGTTGATCGGTTTCTTGCTTTGTATACTGAGGATCTGCGAGTTTGAGCACTTCTGCATATTTCGCGGCACAGACCTGTCGTGTGTATCCCTTTTCGAACACAAGGCGGGCATTATTACTCATGGTTTTAGTCGCTTCCTTATCACGGATCATGCCGCGAAGTTTGGAAGCTAAACCTTCAGAGTCGCCGAGCGCTGACCAAATACCACAGTTGTTGTGCTCAACAATTTGTCGAAGTTCGGACCAGTCTTCAGAAAGGGCAACGATTGCTTTTCCAACAGCGAGCGAAGTGTAAAGCTTGCTTGGGAAGCTAATTCCTTCGATTCCCTCAGCGATTGTTACGAGTGACGCATCGCAAGAGTTCAACGATTCGTTAAGTCGCTCGAACGGTTGGTATGGAAGCATGACAACATTGGTCATGTTGTGTTCTTTGATATAGTTTTCGATCTGAGTTTTTTTACCGCCGCCGCCGACAAGCACGAGTTTGAACGGTTCGTTCTCAAGAAGCTTTGCAGCTTCGAGCACTGTGTCAAAGTCATAATACAGACCCATGTTGCCTGAGTAGAGCAAGATGAAATCATCGATGAATTCGTTCTCTTTTGCTATTTGAGAATCGGTCTTTGGAATCGGGAATAGGTCTTCGCCGTCAGCCCAGTTCGGGATGACATGAATGTGCTCTGAAGTAATTGGGTAGGTTTCTGCGACAAGTTTTTTCGCAGCGCTGCAGAGCACAATTGCTTCGCTTGTTCTTTTGTATTTGCGTCGATTGAGCGCCATCCAGACTCGTTCGATCATCGAGCCTTTTTTGAATGTGCCGACCCAAACACCGAGCTGAGGATGTGCGTCATGAAGCAAGGTGACATAGTGATGTCTGCGGAAGAGTGAGACGAGCCAACCGATCGCGCCAAGGAATGGAGGGTTGGTTGTATAAAGGTATACAGTGTCTTTTCTCGATTTTAAGAGCACTGAAAGAACCATTGGGATTACAAAGGTAAGGTAGTTGAAAGCTCTCCCTGGAAGGAAGTTTTTATCAAATCGAGCAACTTTGAGTCGATGGACTTTCACGCCGTCAACTGTTTCTTTCAGCGGACAATCTTGCCAAGTGTCCTTCGGACCGTAACTCGGTCGGCCTGTAAGAACCTCAACTTCAAAGCCCAGCTGTGCGAGCTCAACAGCGAGTTCATGGAGTAAATGCCCCGTCGATGCGACATCGGGAACATAGTACTGATTGAGGATGACAACCTTAGTTTTTTGCTCAGCCATGCGAGTTACCGGAAACGACTTCGTGTTGATTGGATTCTTTAGGTTCTCCGAAGACTTCGCGGAGTCGTGCGCCGAGCCACTCGATGAGCTTTGCTTTCTCGTCACTCAAGAATCCAAGATCAACCCGTTGTGGTTCATCTTTAATCTTGTCAAGCCCGAGGCGTTTGAGAAGATACGCTCTGGGTGATCGAGTAAAGAGCATCGCGGGGTTTCCATATGAAACTGTCGCAACGCATGCGTGGACTCGATTTGAAATCGTTAGATCAGCATTCGCATAGATGTTGAGATATGAGTAAGGCACATCCCCTGAGTACATCATTGGAGCGCGATAGTTCTTCTTCATTAAGAAGGGGTTGTAACGATGATCTGTACGAACGATAAGCTTGTCTCCGATTCGCTTTGGACCATTGTTGAGCCCGAGGAGACAGTCGAGGAAAATATACGCGCGATGCTTGTAGCAGAGCTCAGTTCGACGCTTGGGATGACGAACGTTCCATTCTTGATCTTCAAAGTTGAATGATCGATCCACGGATCCATTAAACAACGCCGCAGGCGAAATCGCAGGTTCAGGGATCTGGTCGAAGTTCATCGCGATATATGGTTCAATATCAGTTGGAATCTTTGGGAACAAATCTGAGACGAAGGTCGCGACATCGACGCCGTCGTATGCAAACTCTGCGAGATCACCCAAAGCTTCGTATGTTTCTGTATCACGAGTTGTGAATATATGCGGTGGACACTCTTTCATGAGTGATCGACTGATATCAATGGTTCCTTGGTCATACTGCATCATGCCTGCTGCGAGCACGATAATTTTGGCACCCTTCTCGTGCTGAGTGCGAATCAGATCCGAGACAATCCCAGTCATTTCTGGACGGACATACGGCCCCAAGATGACTATTGCGTCAAGTTCAAGATGCTTTGCATAATCGAGGGAGTTGGGAGGATTCCCCTGAGAAGTGTTCCAGTATCCTGCTTGGTCCCCGATTGGGAAGACATGGGCGCCTGGATATGCTTGTTCGAGCGCGAATACTGCTCCAAGCTGGAAGAATGCATTTCCGATATTGGTGGACCAATATCCTGTAAGCACCCCAATTCTTGGGCGATTTGCGGTTTTAGGGAGAAACTCCGTCATGGATGGTCTGCCGATCTCTATGTGCTGAATAGACAAATTACATCAAGATGATCGGCCAAATAGCTCCGCCGACCCAGTCAGATTCTATGGTATTGGGAAGATCTCTCGTAGGAATCAAGCAGGGATCAAGTGCAGCAAAATATCACGAATTCTTCAAGGATTAGATTTCGGTTTCAAATTGACCGATCTTCCTTCTCTGCCGATAGTAGAGGAGAATGAGAACTGACTACACAATGAGTTATAGGACGATATGGACCAACCAACCCAACCCAACACAAGCATAACTGACCCAGTTGTTGAACCGCCACGGAAGTCTCCGTGGTCGTTAAAAGCCAAAATTATTCGGCTCGGCTGGGGGATCTGCGAGATCCTCTTCTGGAAACTCTCGCCGACATGGGCATGGGGATTCCGCCGATTTATGCTTAGAGTGTTTGGAGCATCGGTAGGCAAGCGAGTCAAAATCCATCCTTCAGTAAAAGTCATCATCCCTTGGCACATTACGATCGGCGATGATGTAATCATCCATGAACGAGCAATTTTGTACGCTCTTGGAGATATTGTGATCGGGGATCAATCCGAAATTGGTCCTCTTGTTCATGTCTGTGCTGGTACGCATGATTATACAGATCCAGCATTTACGTTGCTTCGTCAACCAATCACGATCGGAAAACGATGCGTGCTTTGTGCCGCGAGCTTTGTTGCTCCTAATGTGACGCTCGCTGATGGAACGATCTTGATGCCTCGTAGTGCGATTTATATCGATTCCCAATCAGAGACTTGCTATATCGGAAACCCTGCGAAGATTCACAGCATCGAACCAGTTCAAGACAAACAAGAGGAGAATGTTGCTTGATGGATGCGATCTGCTCTCCATCTCATTCGAGCAATGGTTCAGCGCGATCGTTGATCTGGGGTATCGTTTCGCAAACCCTTTATAAGCTGATTCCAAGTCCAGCATACAAAACCCGTCGGATGGTTCTACAGATGTTTGGCGCCAAGCTTGATCCGACCTCTCGTGTGCGAGGCGGAGTCAAAATTTCCGCACCATGGAATCTGAGTATCGGGCGCAAAAGCTCGATCGGAGAAGGCGCAATCATCTGGGCACATGCACCTATTGAGATCGGTGCTCGCAGCGTGATCAGTCAATATTGCTTTGTTTCGAGTGCTCGTTGGAAGAATAACGATCCTGCGATGCCCGAAGAGCCATTGCCGATCACAATCGGTGACGATGTCTGGATCGCGACTGAAAGTGTTGTGCTCGGCGGACAATCAATCCCTAACGGCGTGCTTGTTGGCGCGCGTTCCACAGTGTGGGATACGATCTCGCCGTGGACTATCGCAACTGGGCATCCTGCAAAGTCTCGGCGCGAGCGGCCATATAAGGGACCTCGCATATGAACGAACAATCAACACAATCTGCAGGCGTTGATATTTCGAAAGCGCCGAGTCCTCACAGTCTCAAGAACCGAATATTGCGTGTCCTTTGGGGATGCGTCCAAGCGACACTCTTTCGTTGGAGTCCGCGTCCGTGTCATCGTTGGCGAGCGTTTCTGCTCCGATCTTTCGGTGCTGATATCACAATGAAGTCTCGCGTGTATCCCAAAGTAAAAGTCTGGGGGCCTTGGAACTTGAAGATGGGTGATTTTGCAACGCTCGCAGATGATGTTGATTGCTACTGCGTTGATCGAATAACAATCGGAGCGCATACAACGATTAGCCAATACAGTTATCTTTGCGGCGCGACGCATGACTTTGAACTCGTGAAGCGCCCTTTGACACCGATGCCGATTACGATTGGAGAAGGTGTTTGGATCGCTGCTGATGTGTTTGTAGGACCAGGCACATCAATCGGAGATCACAGCGTAGTAGGAGCAAGATCAAGCGTGTTTACAGATTTACCCGCATGGAAGGTTTGTGTAGGTTCTCCTGCAAAGCCGATCCGAGATCGTGTTCTTCGCGATGCTCCAAATCAAGAAACGAGTACTGATTGTGCTTCCGATGTAGATGGAGATGCTCAATGACCATATCCATTTTTATCCAGACACTCAACGAAGAAGAGAATCTTCCAGGACTGCTCGAATCTGTTTCATGGGCAGACGATGTGGTTGTGCTGGACTCGCTTTCGAACGATCGAACTCGCGAGATCAGCGAAGCTGCAGGCGCGAGATGGTTTGAACGCGCCTACGACGGGCGAGGCAACCATCAGAACTGGGCGATGGACAATATCGAGTTTAAATATCGCTGGGTGTTCTATCTCGATGCGGACGAACGGATGACACCTGAGCTACGCCGAGAGATCGAGTTGATCGCGGCTGATTGGGAGAATGGATCAAAGTCGAAAGAGAACAATGATCCAGTCGCGTTCTATTGTGGCCGAAAGAATATCTTCAAAGGTAAGTGGCTCAAGTATGCGATGCCGCCGGGCAATATCATGCGATTTTTTCAGCCTCCAAACATCCGATTCGCAAGAGATGCGAATCCGGTACCAACTGTTGATGGATCTATTGGTTACCTTCGCAAGCATTTCATTCACTACAACTTCTCTAAGGGAATCCGCGAGTGGATCGAACGCCATAATCGATATTCGAGCTATGAAGCAGTCGAGACAGTTCGTGCGCTCAAAGACAACTCAGTGAAAATCAGGAACCTCTTTTCAACGGATCGCAATACGCGAAGGCTCGAACTTAAAAACATCTCGTTCCGGATGCCGATGAGACCGATGCTTAAGTTTGTCTATATGTATGTCTTGAGTCGAGGTTTTCTCGATGGCCGAGCAGGTTGGACCTATTGTCGGCTCCAAGCGATGTATGAATATATGATCGTGCTCAAAGTACGAGAACTCAATCGTCCTGATCTGCTCGCAGCAGATCGAGGAGATTCGACGCTCGAGGACAGTACAGTGCAAAGGGAAGAATCTTGAACGCAAAACTCCTTCCATATTTACGCTCAGCGAAGTTGTTTAAACTTCGGATGCAAGCGAGATTACAATGCGCGTTTCCAAGATCGGAATCGCATCGATTGCCTGTACGATTTGTTGTTGGGTGCGGCCGATCGGGAACAACGATTCTCGGAAAAGTGCTCTCCGCAAATACAAACGCGATGTACCTTCGAGAACCATATCATCTTTGGCAAGCAATTGATCCGCGGATGGATGTTACTGGCCTCCATTCAGATCCTGAAGACACTCGATTCTTCATGGAGGCGGATGATGTCACAGATCGTGCTAAAAAGCGATTTGAGAAAACCATCGCGAGAACTGGGACGAAGGGGGCGCACCAATGTGTGATTGAGAAGACTCCACATAATGCAGGGAAACTCGGTTGGATCGAAGGAATTGAACCTGGTTATAAAGTCATTCACATCGTGCGAAATGGTTTGAGCGTAGTTCGATCAATGCATCGACTTGCAACCAAACCGACTTACCGATTAGCTCACAAACCAAACTACAACCAATGGTGGGGCGAAAACGGCGCAAAGTGGAAGGCACTCGAACAAGAGGGTCCTGCGCTGGGTTACTTTAGTGATGAGATTGATCAACTCAAATCAAACACACAACGCGGCGCCTACGAATGGCTTGTGAGTATTGGCGAAGTAGATCGCTGGCGAGATCGTCTAGGTGATCGTCTACTCGAAGTCACATACACACAGCTTACTTCAAATCCTGCGGAAACTTGTCGGCGAATCGCAGAGCACTTTCAAATCCCAGCAACGGATGAATGGATTCAACTCGCGACAGAAATGCTTTCCTCAGAGCGAGTCAACGAAGGCGATGAGCTTGTGCTTCCTCCGATGATGGCGAAGCAGTTCAATGAATATCAACAAAGGTTTGGCTTTGACGGAAGAGCAGTGTCGAGCGACTTATCAGATACAAACGCGAGCAATTAGGTGGAACAACAATGAAGATTTTACATTTCAAACCCACCATGCGACTCGAAGAAGGCGGCGTAGTCAAAGCGGTCCTCGATCTCTGTACGATGTCACAGAAGGACGATGAAATTGGACTCGCAACATTCGATCCATCAGGGGTGCCTGAAGAATGGCTCAGCCCAGAGACAACCACAACGCGGGTGCATCATCTCGATGGAAATTCGGGATCGAGTTATTCACTCGACTCAGATCAGAAGAACCAACTGAGAGAAATTGTCAAGCAGTACGATGTCATTCATCTTCATTCAATGTGGACAATCGCAAATCCTCAGCTTGCAGCAATTTGCAAGCAGGAGAAGAAGCCTTACATCTTGAGCGTGCACGGCATGCTCGATGATTGGTGCATGAGTCAACGAAAACTCAAGAAGGTCATGTATCTAAAAACCTGGGGCAAGCGATTACTCAAAGACGCAACGATTGTACATTGCACGGCACAAGCTGAACTTGATCAAGCATCCGCATGGTTCAAGCAATCAAAGGGTCGAGTGGTGCCTTTGCCCTTTGATCTCGATGAGTATGTTGAGATCCCAGATCCTCAAGTGGCGTACGACGCATTCGACGGACTTGATCGAGAGCTTCCCAAAGTGCTCTTCCTGAGCCGCATTAACTATAAAAAGGGAGTCGATCGATTAATCAAAGCTTCCGCGATTCTCAATAAGCGTGATGTGAAGCACCAGCTCGTAATCGCAGGGACAGGGGATGAGTCTTATGTCACCCAGATGATTGAGCTCGCAAAATCGGAAGGTATTGAAGATATCGCATATTTCCTCGGATTTGCTTCGGGCGCTGCGAAAGTCGCATTGCTTGGAGTTTGCGATGTCTTTGCGTTACCGACGAGCCAGGAAAACTTTGGTTTCGTGTTCTTCGAAGCGCTCGCGTCAGGGACAACAGTGCTCACAACAAAGGGGACCGATACTTGGCCTGAGATTGAACAATCCGGAGGTGGCGTCATCGTTGATAACACTCCAGAAGCGTTCGCGGATGCTCTCGAAAAGATCATCGCAGATCGAGATGGATACAACACCCGAGCCGCAGCAGCAAGGGAATGGGCACATCGAGAAATGGCAGTTGATAAAGTTCGCGAGAAATACAAGAGTATGTATCAGTCCATGTAACTCAAACGATTCATGCTGATCAAAGTTATTCAAATCTTGTGGGCCAAGCACTTTGAGCAAACTCGCGAAGATAACACATCGTATAGCGATAGAAAAGATACAAATCAGGTTGTTTTTCAGAGGTTTTGTCGGAAAAAATGCTTTGCTGACCGATAATTCTTCCTTAGTCTCTCTCTTTCGGATCTGGAGTCCAACATGGGCACGCTTACCTCATTTTACCTGATTGGCATGGCGATCTTTGTCGTTATCTATGTCATGACACAGGTTGCAAGAGGCAAAGAAGAGCTTGTCTCACTGAGGAACTTCTTTCTCGCTGGGATGATAATTTTCCAGATTACAGGGACCGCTGCGAGTGTGCTTACGAATGACACCGCGTTTTTTCATCCAACTGATGTTGATGGAACCTCAGTCATATTTTCGGCAATGCTCACTGTGTTTATGGTGATCTTCTTTGTTTCGTACCAATACTCAACCCGACATGTAGACAAGTTCTTTCAACGCAAACCAGAGAACAAAGCGGTCTATTCTCCATTTGGATTGATGATGATCGCCGCCGTCATGATTGGGGTTGGAATTCTGAGTCAGTATGTCCTTGTCTATACCCCGGTGCTTGGACCTGGATTCCAAAGACTTGCATATGGTCTCTATGCGATTGCAGCGGGACTCGCAACATGGGCAGCCGCCCCACGGTTGCTGAACCCCTTCTTCTTGTTTACTGCGGCGGCCATCATTCTTCTCTCAATGGGGCTCACTTTCGCACAGAACTTTGGCCGACGAGATTTGCTCGGGGTTGTACTCGCAGTTCTCTGGGCGCTCTACTTCAGTCACTGGAGATACTTTCCGTTCAAGACAATCTTCTTCCGAATGGGTGTCGTTTCCATTGCAGGTCTCATTTTGCTCGCACTCGTCACATCTGCACGATCGGGTGAGTTTCGCGATCAATCTGCGATGCAAAACATCTCGACACTCAAAGACGCGTCCGCTGGTGAAGGGATCAAAGACGTACTCTACGGCCAACGAGCAGGTCTCAATAGTATGTGGTTGATCGAGTCTCGTCCGGACTCACATCCATACGACACACTGCATTCGTTGAGACTGGTACTGTCTTTCCCAATCCCTCGATCTATCTGGGTGGGAAAACCTGATGCGCTCGGGTTCACAATGCCTGAAACTGAAGTCAAAGTCTCAGGCAAAGGAGAAGGTTGGAATATTGGACCCGGGGTCATCGGACACATCGCGAACGATAATCCGTTCATTGCACTCTGGCTGTATCCAATCATCCTCGGTTTCTCTATCCGGTTCTTTGATCGAGCAGTGATCTGGTTTTCATCAAATCCATTTATTGTGCTTCCAATGGGCGCCGCCATTGGGCAGTTCATCGCACTCGCGCGAGGAGAGCTTGGCACGTTCTTCTTCCTTGCTTTGCTCAACATTATCTCTGCGTTTGTATTGATGAAAATCATCTCGTGGGCGCTCAAGCTCATCGGATGGATCAAGGTAGAAGAAGGATCTTGGGATGATCTCAGTTGGGATTCTGATGCGACATATGATTCAGAATACGACTACGATGAAGCGTATTCGGATTATTGATATCTCTGTTGAGGGCGGGTGCTCGATTGTCTGAAACCAAGAACCATCTTCTGCGGATCTTTTCAAACTACACAAGACTACTCATCACCCTTTCGCTTGGGTTGATTGTTGTTCCGTTGACCTTGCGATGGCTTGGTGATTCAGCTTTCGGGATCATCACCCTACTCGGCGCCAACATCGGACTCGCGGGGATCTTTCGTCAGATCATTCAACAATCACTCGTGCGAGAACTCGGGCAAGCATACCACTCTGACGATGAATCCTTTCGGAAAAACTATGCAACCATCTGCCTGATCTCTGTAGTTTGCACAGGGCTTTCAGTTGTTAGCTTTGCGATTGTTTATTTTCTCATCCCGAGTTTTAAGATTTCAGAAGAGTTTGTAACCCCTGCAAGATGGTTCGTCATCGGACAAGGGTGTTATACCGCTGCGATGATTTTGCTCGCGCCGATTCTCAATATGTATCTGGTAAAAGAGAAGTTCATCGGATACAACATTTGGTATATCGGAGTCAGAGCAAGCAACATTGTTTCGGTTTTTATCCTTGGGTATGTGATCGCAATTGATGATCCCGCACTTGGACTTACTCTCCACGGCGTAACCTGGGCATCGCTCGCGACAATCGGGATGCTGATCGCTGCGGTTGTGATGGTCTCGAAGGATCATCGTCTGATGTTCAGAATTAAAGGGAGTGATCAAGAAGCTAGATCGCAAGTCTTGTCGACATTTTCATGGAACACCGGCGTGCAAGTTGCGATGAATCTTCACGAGCAGATTCCACCTCTCTTACTCAACTTGTTTAATGGAACGCTCGCAAATGCCGCATGGGGTGTCGGGTTTCGATTCGTAGCATACATCAGAATGTGCACCACTGGTGTTCAGTTCGGTTCAGATGCTGTAAGCGCGAGGCTCGCGTCGGGAGATGATGACGAAGAGTCAAGACGAAAGCTACAAAGACTCATCAGCATTCAAACCAAACTTACTTCGATGATCGCGATCCCTGCAGCAGTGGTCATTTTCTTTTATGGCTGGCCGATCTTTGATCTCTGGGTGGGTAGTTCGCTTGAGAATTACAATACTGTTATGCCCATCGCAGTGTACATGTCAAGAATCCTCGCGATTGCACTCGTTGCACGAGCAATCTCTGATACATGGATGATCATCCTTTATGGATCGGGATACATCAAGGCTTATGCGCCTTGGATTTTTGCCGGGGGTATTTTCGCCCCATTGTCTTCTGTTATTCTTATGCTTGTCTTGCCTGAGCATTTGGTCGTGTATGCGCCGCCGACCATGTTTGCGCTCGTGTTTGTTGTGATTCATCTCTTCGGATTACCAATTATTGCTGGGAAGTGCTTACACATCAAAGCGTCATCGCTATTGCTCTCGCTTACCCGCCCGCTCATAGCGACAATCATCGCACTCGCAGGAGCTTGGGCAGTCTTGTATTTCAGCGGGCACCTGAGCGATCTTGGTATGCGAGGAACGATCAACTTTGAACGCAGAATATCGATTGATCGTGCGTGGGTCTTTGGATCTGTATTGCTTTTTGCAATGATTTACGCTATCGCAAGCTTCACGATTGTGCTCGATGCACCTGAGCGATCAAGAATTTTAAACATGATCAATCGTCGATCTTCAAATCAACAATAACCGCACGATGATCACTCCCTACAACTTCGAATGTGTCCCATGCGATTGGCGCGATATCGCCAAGCGTCCACACATCGTCTAGGTGCACCATTGCTACAGACGGGGTTGGTGAATTTGCTGGATAACTGCCGCCGATTCTGAGCAATGGTTTACTCATCGATAATCCTACAGACCTGAATGATCTGGCTCGCTGTTGTGCAGGTCCTGCATTAAGATCAGCTGCAACAATCAAAGGCATGTCAAACTGCTCGTTGATCATTTTCACCGCACGAGCTTGAGATTCGATCATCAAGTTACCCTTGTCCCATCGTTGAGAGTTTCTCGGCGAAAGTGGATGGGCTAAACCAATTGCAATGTCTCCACCCGGGAGTTTGAGCCGACGATACAGCTGGAGATCAGGATATGCAGGATCGATCGGAGCGGGGATTGCATCGATCGGCCAACGGCTGATCATGTAACAAGGTGAACTCAGATTGTCTATCCAAGGGCGACGGACCCAATGTGAATAAGGTGTTGAATCGAGGTAACCTCGATCTTTGATCGATCGGCTAAGCTCCGCAGGCACTTCAAGAAGCACAATTAAATCTGCTTCGTAGGCGAGCAACTCTTGGACAACCAGATCCCACGATTCGTTTTCAGGATGAATGTTCAAAGAAATCACACGCAATGAGTTTTTAGGTTTCGAATTTATGTCCACATGTGGTAATACCAAGTGTCGATTGGACACAATGGGTGATATCGACACAATTAACAGAACCACTAGCACTGCGCACTCTCGATAACGACGAAGGATCAAGAAAAGAATCAATGGAATTGAAACAAGAACACTCAGCAGCATCTGCTGAGACGCGACGATATCGAATTGGTAAAACCAACTCCCGAGTATCCACGCAATACAAGCGAGAGTCGCGAGAAGAATAATCGCCCAAACAGCAATGTTGGTTGTCTTTGAATGCTTTGTGCTTTGGGGTTTCTCAGTGTTCATCTGCTTTACTATCGAACGATTGCGACAGAGTCCTAAAGGGACTATGAAAAAACGGGCGGCTCAGATGAGCCGCCCGCTTAAAGTTTGGATTTAATGTATCGCTTAGTTGTCGCGGTACATGTAGTTCGCGTCGAGTGCTTTGCCTACACGAGTTGAGATCTCTTGGAGATGTGCTCTTGTGTAAGTGTCAAGCTTGTCGCCGTTCGCGAGAACTTCATCAACGTTGTCCTTGATGAACTGAAGATGCATAGTTGCAAGCATCTTGACTGGTTTCGCCGAGGAGTTGAACCCACGGTTTTCGAACGCCATATCAAGGAGCCTGCTGAGATGCTCACGCTGAAGATTACGACGAAGTGATGAAATCATCGGCTTACGATCAGTAAACTTCTTGCTTGGCTTCTCACCGATCTCAGTCCAGATTGACTCGGTAACCGTTTGCATCAACTCTGCAAGAGTGAGTGCGTCTTGGTCAGCCGGGACAAACAGCTCGTAGTCATATACTCGCTGAACAGTCTGTGGATTGAGCAACATTGTCAATGCTGAAGCTTGCATACCCATCACACGATCATGGATCGGCATTGCTGCATCAGCAAATACGTTGTTGATATCGTCCCACCACTTATCGACAGTGGTATGAGCAAGAAGCTCAGGAGTGATACCGTACGCGTCATCCATGAATGAGTTTTCAATCACGAAGTTCATCGCTGCGCGCTGGCGCTCTGCAGGTACAACCTCGATCGGAGCGCGAGCGCCTGGGTCGCCCTTCTTATCGCGGTAGACATATGCGGATCCAACCCAGTTGCTCATCATTGAGAGCGACTGCATCTGCGTGTTGAGCGTGATCAAGTACCCTCTACGAGCACGTGACCATGACTCTCCGTCTTTGACGAAGTTTTCTACGAGTCCACTACGGATCGTTCTTACTAGTTCCATCTGGCTGTTCGCATAATCCAGTGGGTTTTCACTGAGGTCATAGCGACGAGCGCGAGGGTCAGGACCAAAGGTGTCTTCGTCAGTACCGTACGCGAGTTCAGGTTCTGAAACGCGTGAGAGCACCTTGTCGAGATCGCCGCTGCCGTAACCGTACTCGATTGCCCAGTAGTCATATGGACCGATTCCGTCTGAGGAGTAGTTTCCTTGGACATCGCCGTATCCAGGCATCTGAATGTTAATACCGTTGTAGTCCATCACTGATGATGACCAAGGTTTCACACCCTTCATTTCTTCTGAGTTGATAGTTTCAAGCGAGTATGAGCTTGAGCCTTTGAAGTTGTGACGCAGCCCGAGGGTGTGTCCGACTTCGTGTGCAACGAGCTCTGCGAGCATCGGTCCAACGAACCATTCTGGTACGCCATCGATCATGTCGCCTTGCTCCTTCTTAGGAGCTGCGTCGCCTTCTTCTTCGCCCTCGTCTTCATCTGCTTCATCCTTCTCTTCTGGCTCGCTATCTTTTTCAAGCATCGCCAAATATTCAGGTGGAATCATTGATCGAAGACCAGGGTTTTCTTCGAGTTGCTTACGGATCATTTCAAGTGTTTCAGGATCGATCTCTGGATCGCCTGCTTCATTTGTTGACATCGAAGCAGCTTGTGCGTCGAGTGCAAACATTTCGATCATGCTCAAGTACATACGCATTGATGCAAGATCGAGCGCTTTACCTGTCGCAGCCATACACATGCCTGAAACCTGTGATGCTCGGCCGTTGAGTCCTGCGAACTCGTCATCGCCGATCATGCTGGTGCCTGGGATGAACCCGTTAGCGCTGTGCGATGCATTATGTAATGCGTCGTTGTGTTCAGCGATTGAGCATGCTTCGCGTTCAATTAACATTCGTTCGCGTTGCTCAGGAGTTGCAAGTCGCAAACGTGGATCCCACTTGGGATTTTCTTCGAGCCAATCGAGTGTCGCAGGTGCGTAACCCTCAGTTGCGAGTGAACCGAGAAGGTCTTCCCAGCGGTAAGTGAATACGCGTGCCCAACCATCGGTAAGCACAACATCCGCATCAAGGATTTGTCCAGTCATCGGATTCACGCGTGAAGGACCGATCGCTGTTGCAACATCGTTGGAAATCCAACGGACGAAGTTGTAGCGAACATCTTCTGGATCTTTATCCATGTTTGCGCCAGATGCTTTGTCCTGGTACTGAACTTGGATCGCGCCTTCGATTCCGATCTCACGGAACGCGTCATTCCAGCTTTCAACACCCTGACGAACCCATCGGCGGTAACGAATCGGCACTGTGTGCTCGATGTAATACACGATCGGTTCCTTAGGCGGACTCAGAGTTAGCTTTGGATCAGCTTTTTCAATGTGCCAACGGTTGATCAATCGACGGTTTTTTTCTTTCGCGTCATACTGACCAAGATCGGTATAAGTAGTTACGAAATACCCAACTCGCTGATCTGCTTGGCGCGGCTTGAACCCACGGGTGCCTTTGATGTGTGAGATTGAGTAGTGGAACTTTTTCATTGTTCCGCCAGCAACCGGGCCTTCGAACTCAAGTTCGATATTGCCTGGGAATGCTTTGATCTCATTGACTGTCGTCAAGTTCTTGTTAAGCGCTAATGCTGAAGGACCAAAGAAGGTGCGAGCTTTTCCAACGAGCAGGTCATCGAGATCGATAACTGGTTGGCCGCTAGGACCTGTTGACAAGATCGGAACATCAAGCAAGACACGATCAGTCCATACTGTTTCGACTGAATCCTTTGATTCTTGATCTCCTGTTGAACGCACCGCGATCTGAGGCTGGATCAACGCGAGACGATTACCGATTCGCTTCCACTTGGTGTAGAGATCGCCTGCTTGTAAGCCTGCGAAGATCTCGCCACCCGCGACAGTCATCGCGAAGAAGTGATTCTGTTTTTCGTATCCACGAGGAAGTTCCGCAAGGACTTGGTTCGTCTTGCGATTGATGTACAAATTGTAGAATGAGTTACCGTCTGCTGTTGAGACGACTCGTTCGTAGTCCTTGGAAACATCCTTCCAAGATTTGAGCCCATCGCTTGAAGCCGAGGCGCCACCACCGCGGCCGGCCATTGCTGCAAGCTGAGCAAAGTCGACACCTTCTTCAGGTGTCGCAGCATTCAAAGGCTCTTCCATATAGCTGCTCTGCGCGATGGCAGATCCAGTCGCAAATGCCGAGATGCCCACCATGGCACCGACGATGCCCGTCAGTGTTCTCACTGATACGAGCTTTCCATGATCCCTTTTCATATCAAATCACTCCGTTGTAAGGTCCAGCATTGCTGCACCAAGCTGTCTTTGGCTGAATATCAGCCCGCTGATGAACACACCGAGACCCACATACGCGTCATGAGGGTCACGGGATACCACTTGATCTGGGTACCTGTCGAGGGTTCCCTATCGACACTGACGAGTGTCAGTCCATAGATCTGACCCCTGTGGAGCGCAGAAAATGCGCCGAAGGGGTATGCAAGAATTACCATACCGCACGCAAAAAGATTCAAGAAATCGAGGAAATCAGAGAGGATTCGCATGAATCCAGATCACGATTACGGTGGTGGCTACGAAAATAAGCCCCGCGAGTCGAACCATGTTGTCATGGATCGCGAGTTCAGTTGGGTCGTCATATCGGCCACGCATCAAAAGTGTGATCGTTCTGAGTAGTGCTAGCGTCGCTGGAGCGACAGTAATCCAAAGCAAGTTCATTCCGAATCCATCGGCATTGAGATCGGATAGACCAACTTGTCTACTTGCGAAAATATACATATAGTCGAGCTCTTGGCTCTGCACATAACCTGTGTAGGTTAAAAGAGTTGCGACACCGGTTACGACCACAAACATTCGTAGCATCTGATCAGTGTAGTGCTGCTGAACATCGCGTACGGCCATCGCGTCGGCGTCTGAGCCCATATGTCGACGCTCGCCGAGCCTCTTTCCAAAGGCGAGGAACATACTCAAAAACAGCGTCGCGTTAAGCAACCAAGTCGAAGGCGCAATTCCAACTGCAGCACAGCCACCGAGTACTCGAATCACAAATCCAGACGACAAACTCAGAACATCGACAATTACGATGTGTTTGAGCCCTGACGAATAGAGCATGACATTAATGATATAGAAGATGATGAGCCCTAAAACCCAGATTCTGAGCTCAGAAGGGACTCCAAGCACGCAAAAGAGGCTCGCGATCAGCAATCCAATCCCGAAAACCTTAGCAATCGGGATCGGAACTTGTCCGCTCGCTAAAGGCCGATTCTTCTTTCGAGGATGAGCTCGATCACGATCCACATCTGCTAAATCGTTAAATACATAGCATCCTGAAGCCGCAAGACAGAATCCGAGGAATGTAAGTCCAGATGCAAGAGCAAGTTCCATCCGAGGCATGTCCTGGAGCTTACCGTCAGCGATCGCAAATAGAGGCCCGATGAGTACGAAGATACCCTTCGACCACTGATGTGGCCGAGCAAGTCGGATGAGTCCAGGGATTAATTTTCCCGTAGATGGATCGCTGCTCTTTTGTGTATCAGGTTGGATGGATTCACTCGTCATGTGTTACTCAGCCATCGACATAACGAGTGGATCGACTCAAGAGTTCGCACAAAACCCACGCAGAAGATCAACATTCTTAATCAATCCAAGAACAAATGCCCTATCAAGCCGATAGGGTGAGCGATGGATTTAGTCAGTTCAACATCTCAAGTATCAATTTCAGATCGGATTTGGTCAGTCTTGATCGTTCTCGGATTGGTCACCGTGATGAGTTGGGGACTCATCTTGTCTTCTAATCTTTCAGGTCGAGGCGCAGCAGACGATCTGAACTATCACTGGTTAGCAATCCAACAGTTTTCACAACAACTTCCTAGTCCCGATATTTCAGATTATCCGTCCGCGACAACCCCGGGGTATCACTTGTTGCTTTCTCCGTTTGTGAAAGTTGGATTCGGACATATGGGTATTCAACTCATTGCAAGTGCTTGGACTCTTGCGATGTTTGGATTCTTGACTTGGGTTCTCGCGAATCGATTTGGAAAAGTATCCACTATTCTGATGCTCCCGATGATCACATCGATGTATGTGTTCTATCCAGGAGTTTGGTTACTCCCTGATAACGCGGGTTGGCTTGGGGTCATGTTGATCATGTTGCTCTCGCTTAATGAAAAAGCAACATGGAAAACTTGGGCGCTCTCAAGTGTCATTCTCTTCGCGCTTGTGTGGATGCGACAGATTCACATCTGGATCGCAGCGGTGATCTGGCTCAGTGCATGGCTCGGCGCACTCGAAGAAACGCCTACACCTTTCAAGCTCTTCTCAAATGTGATCGATCGATCTGGCAGGACGGTAATTGCAGTTGGACTTACAATACCAGCTGCATCTGCGCTTGTTTGGTTCGTCGCAACCTGGGGCGGGCTCGTTCCCCCTACTTTTCAAGGGCTCCATCAAGGTCCAAATCTCGCAACACCCGGGTTCATACTCACACAGCTCGCGATCTTGAGTGTCTTCTTTGTTCCAATGCTCTGGGTATCAATCAAAGACACATGGAAACATCAATGGGCTTGGGTGCTTGTTGCAGCACTCATCGGAATGGTGCTTGGTATTGTTCCAGAATCGTCATACTCATACGACGCCGGGCGATATAGCGGCTGGTGGAACCTCTTCAACAAGCTCCCAGTGATTGCTCAACGATCTCCAGTCTATGTCCTTGGGTCAATCTCAGGATCAGTGCTCCTTGTTGTATGGCTCAATCTTGTCAATCGTCGAGACGCATGGATATGGATCGGCGCGTTCATCGCGTTTGTACTCGCGCAAAGCGCAAACCATGCGAGCTGGCAAAGGTACCATGAGCCCATGTTGTTGATCATGTTCCTATTGATCCTCGCGCGATCAAACAGAGTAAATCGTCCAGAGTTGTCGATGAGATGGATGGTTATCGGATCTTGCACACTCGCTGGGATGCTCGCGGTTCTGACAACAGGATCGTTGTTGAATGCGAATCCAGTTGAGACTCAGATTCAGCACGAAAGCTCTGAAGGCGATTCTCTCTGAGAATTCCTCGAATTGTGGACACGATCGGTTCCAATCATGATCTTTCGTATTGGATCTTCGTACAAAAGGTTCTGATTCGATTGGAATTCTGGATCAATACGCTGGCTTTGTGAGCCGATGTTCCAACAATACCATTCACACGATCAATCGTCGTGATAATCAACACGGACTTTAGTTAACCAGCGGAAGATACTCACTATGAGCGACACGAAACGCGCACTGATTACCGGGATCACCGGACAAGACGGATCTTACCTCGCAGAGTTCCTGCTCTCAAAGGGTTATGAAGTACACGGCATTATTCGAAGAGCTTCTTCGTTCAACACCGAGCGTCTCGACGATATTTATCAGGATCCACATCTTGATGGCGCAAAGCTCAAGTTGCACTACGGCGATTTGTGTGACGCAAACAATATCAACAAAGTGATCGATACGGTTAAGCCGCACGAGGTTTATAACCTTGGCGCTCAATCACATGTACGTGTGTCATTTGATATGCCAATCTATACCGCAGACACAGTCGGTATGGGCGCACTTCGTCTGCTCGAAGCGATCCGTGACTTCCAAGATAAGTCAGGTCAAGAGGTTCGATACTACCAAGCAAGCTCTTCAGAAATGTACGGCAAGGTATTGGAAGTTCCTCAGTCAGAAACAACACCGTTCTGGCCTAGATCGCCGTACTCATGTGCGAAGGTCATGGCTCACTGGGCAACAGTCAACTTCCGTGAGTCTTACGGGATGCACGCATCGTGTGGTATTCTCTTCAATCACGAATCACCACGCCGCGGCGAAACCTTTGTGACTCGCAAGATTACTCGCGCTGTCGGCCGGATCAAACTCGGTATGCAAGACAAGGTTTACCTAGGTAATCTCGACTCGAAACGCGACTGGGGTTTCGCTGGAGACTATGTCAAGATGATGTGGATGATGCTCCAGATGCCTGAAGCGGATGATTATGTAGTTGCGACTGGACGAACAATTTCCGTTCGTGAGTTCGCAGAGATGGCTTTTAACTCTGTCGGCCTCAACTTCGACGATCATGTTGAATTTGATCCAAGATATCTGCGTCCTGCTGAAGTTGATTTGCTCTTGGGCGATCCAACAAAGGCCAAGGAAAAACTCGGATGGGTTCCAGAAACAACTGTTGAAGAGCTCGCCGCGATGATGGTAGAGCACGACATGGAGCTTGCTTCACGCGAGAAGACACTCAAGGATGCTGGACATAAGTTGCCAGAGTTTACTGGTCACGATCAGTAAGCGAGCTATATTACATAGTGAATGCCGGAAGCAAAACCTAAATTAGAATCGGTTCGCGCGATCGCTGAACTTTGTACGATCGCGATCCCGATTCTTGCGGGTGTTGTTATCGCATATGTTGTTCTTTCAGTATTCATCATTCCACGAATAGGGTTCCCCGGAGATCTCTCGCGGATTGTGAAACTTGAAGAGCGACTCGACTCGTCCCCTGTGGATTCGAACAGGGTTGTACTTGTCAGTAACTCAGTAGGCGTTGAAGGCCTCGAAGCAACAAGTGTTCAACAAGAACTCGATTCCGGATTTGCAGTAGAAAACCAAGCAGTAAACAGTCTCGATCTCCTCTCTGGGAGACTCTACATCGGACGAGTGTTAGAGAGCAACCCTCAAATCCTTGTCTGGATTCTCCGGCCTGAAACTATTGGGCGCATCGTACCAATCAATCCGGAAGTTGCATCTGCGATGCGATTTGCGAACTTCCATAATCAAGCTGATTGGCTCAACGAACAATCTATCCCAGGACTCAGTCCTGAAGCAAGATCACGTTTAGATGCAACAGATTTTCAAACACTTGTTTCACTCCGATCAATTCCGCTTCGACATTTGAATGATCAGGTGCGTGTAAGAACTCGCAAGGGTGTTCTTCCACCCAAACCGCTTGAGCTCAACGCACCATATCAAATCAATCAGGATATCGCAGGACAGAAACTCCAACGGCATCTCGATCAAATTGCTTTTAATCTCGATGAGAGAACCAAGGATGACAACATTGATGGGATTGCGTTCATCCAAAGCACAATTCAACAGATATTGCAAACAAGTACAACTCCGATTCTCGTCATTGCGCCAACAAACCCACTAGCAGACGAAGCTTTTTCAAATGCAGAGGTTGCATTCGCTCAAGCAATGAACGAGATATCCCAGAGTACTGGAGTTGTTGTAATCGATCTCACAAAGACACTATCCTCTGATGAGTTCGCAGATGCAATCCACCCGAATCGGGGTGGAGCTAGAAAGTTTAGTGCGATCCTCGGACAAGCACTCCGGAGTCATTTCGATCAAACAGCTCGGGAGCAAAACTAAATGCTCTTCCAAACACCCGAGTTTCTCGTTCTCTTCATCATTGTTCTCGGCTGGCTCATCTGGAACCGAAACGCAAGACAACAGCAGCTCTTCCTACTCATCACAAGCTACATCTTCTACGGCTGGTGGGACGCTCGCTTCGTACTCCTCATAATTCTCTCCACACTCATCGACTACACCGCAGCACTCGGGATTGACAATCACAGGCTCTCTGCGAAGAAGCGAATTAAAATAGCTTCCATTATGGGATTGGCAACCCTCGCGCTGATGCTTCCGAATTGGCCTGAGCTTCAAACGCAAGGGTTGAGCGCGTTTATAGATAATCCTCTTGTAACTCTCAACACTGAAAACTACGCTGCGATTTCACTCGGGCTCATGTTCTCAGTAATCGGTCCCATTGCATATGGATTTTACTTCAAGCTTTCGGATAAAGGCCGTAAAAAAGCGTTCCTGATCACTTCCATCATCGCAAACCTTGGGATGCTGGCCTTCTTCAAGTACTTTAATTTCTTTATCGATTCAATCGATACTGTGGTTGCTCAATCAGGAATCGAGTGGGCCGCTCCGGCTCTCAAAGTCACGCTCCCTGTCGGAATTAGTTTCTATACATTCCAGACAATGAGCTACACGATCGACGCGTATCGGGGGGACATCAAAGCAGAGCGATCTCTTCTTAAAGTTGCACTCTTTGTTGCGTACTTCCCTCAGCTTGTCGCAGGGCCGATCCTTCGTCCACAACAACTCTTTCCCACACTCGATAAACCCTGGACAGTTACAGGGCAATCAATGCGATCAGGAATGAACCTCGCGCTGGTAGGCCTATTTAAGAAGGTGCTGATTGCAGATAATGTCGCGCCAATGGTCAACACTATTTTCGAGAACCCGGGTGGACAATCCAGTATCGTGATCATGCTCGGCTCAGCGCTCTTTGCAGTGCAAATCTATTGCGATTTTTCGGGATACACAGACATCGCAAGAGGGATCTCTCGCGTGTTTGGAGTCGAGATCCCACTCAACTTCAACTTCCCCTACTTCTCTACTTCTATCATCGACTTCTGGCGCAAATGGCACATCTCACTCTCCTCATGGTTGAGAGACTATCTGTACATACCACTTGGTGGTTCACGTAAGGGTCCTTCGTTCACATATATCAATCTCATGCTCACAATGTTGCTCGGCGGACTCTGGCACGGCGCCTCGTGGAACTTCGTCATATGGGGTGGATACCAAGGTGTTCTCTTGTGTCTGAATCGTGCGCTTCAAGCAGTCGCACCAAAAGACACAACTCTCTATCGTGTTCTTCACACGAAAGTGGGAACATTTTTTAGATGGGGCGCGACGACCTATCTCTGGCTTCTTGGTTGGTTGATCTTCCGTGTCAGCGATTTTAATGATCTTGCATATTGCATGCAAAAGTATGTCCTGTTCGACGGCCGCCTCTCACTAGGAGCGATCGGGTTGGGAAGAGGAAGTCCAGTCACCGCACTCCTTGCAATAACACTATTCTGCATGCTTCATCTTGTTGGATTCGTATCAAAGAGATGGGACGAGCGACTCAACAGCACCCCTTGGCCGATCCGGGTTGTGATCTATGCAACACTCGGTATTCTGTTCTTCTACGGCTGGCCTTCACAATCGAGCGCTTTCATCTACTTCCAGTTCTAATCACAGATACATGGTTAGTTTTCTGTATTGATTCCTGATCCGTAGTTTTCGAACGGTTCAACCGGCTCATTGCGTGGTTGGGTCTGGATCAACTGTGCACCAGTTTGTTCGGTGTACTTGTCTTCGTCCGTGCCATTGGGCGCTGGGAGACGGTTGAGTGTGGTCGCGGCTGGGTCATAGATCACGATCGAGAAGTTGTCTTGAACCGCGATATTTCCAGAGTTAATATCCCAGATTTTTACAACAATATTGCCACTCGTGTTATTGAATGTTGCCAAGCGAGGCTCGGCAGTGTCAACGACACTGATAGACACGATATGGGTCGAAAAGTTCATAGATTCGCCATCGACACTGATGACATAGAGTGAGCTGGCATCATCCCAGAAACACGACATGTTCGCTGTTCCTGATGTGATGAGCCCCGAAGCTGAGATAGACCCGTACGCTAGCGGCCCAATCGGAGATGGGTTGTCCGTCGCGAAATCGCGAGTCGGTTCTCCTTGTACTCTTAAATCATTTCGTGCGAGTATGTCTCCTTCAAAGTCTCCTGCATAGTTTGGTCCTGCGAGTGCAGCACTGGTGTTGCTGTTTACATTGATTGCCCAGATACCGAGTGCTTCAACGCCCGGGGAAACTTGGCCAAAAATCGAAGCAGTCGATAATGGATTTGGTGTTTGGATCACGCCGACAATCGCAAACTCACTCGCAATGGAGACTAGGCCTGCTCGTTTATCTAGAGCGTCAATTTGTAATGCTCCGTTCTGTGAACCGTAATCTTCCCCAGACGGATTTGCTCCGTGAATAGTCATAAATGAGTTTGAGTTTGCAATACTTGCGTTGAGATTGATAAGTGTGCCTCCAAACTCATGGGTCAGAGTGATCATGGTACTTTCGTCACCCATATCACTTCCAAAGGAGTCGGAGTACGGAAACTGAATCGCACTTGCAAACAAAGAGTGGAGCGCGTGAGGCGAACTCCCAAGTTCAACATCAGGACTCAATGTTTCATATGGCCCCCCCTCAACGAGTCCTACGCTGATGCGCATGGATTTGGCAATATTCCCGTAATGGCGCCAAAAGAAATCAGCATCTACTGGAGTACCACCCATCAGGATGTCCATGTCGAATAAACCATTCGTGACCGTGATCGGGCCAGGCATATCAAATCGAGGATCGATTTCGTTCCCATTGTTATCAAGTAAATGAACCTCAAAGAAATAAACCCCGTTCGCAGGAACTCCCTCAAACTCTAAATACCCTTGGTAGTTGAAGCTTCCGTCATGGTTTAATGCAATTCCAGTTTGGGAATCATCACCTTTAACTGAAGGAATTAACAAACCGATTACTACAAAAGCGGCGACAACACAGAGATTTCGAATGTTCATAGTTTCCTCGATATGATTTTAAACTGCGATACAGGAATCGATTTTGACCGTACCTGTTTTTCGGTTGGAAATAAAACGGAGTTCAACAAGATTATTGGACGAGATCAAGAATTTGCATCTTGTGAGGCATGTATCCATTGCCTGTAGGGTCTCTGAGTTGATATCCCACTGGATTCCAATCAGGATTGACCAATGCGAGATCAATATGCCAATCTGCGAGTTTGAATGGTTGGCGTATAAACCGGTTTCGGACCCGAGGCGTCCATGAGCGAGCGCGGCCATGCCCAGTTCTTTCGAAAGCATCAATCATATTGGGCGCGAGAATATCAAGTGAACTTGATCCTCTCAGAGTATTGAAGTCCCCCATTACCAGATCAGGTTTTGGGAATTCCTGTGATTCGTTCGATGCAATCCAAACTCGTTTACCTGTGGATTCAGGATTCACGACAAAAGATCGGCCGTTCCACTGGTCAATATTTTGTGACACTTGAGTCATCGAATCTCGGCGCCAAACTGTCGGATCACTGGGTAAGTCGACAAACCAAATCACAAAAGGGACAGGGTTTGTTTTTGCGAGCGGTGTTGATAATTCATGATCTTGTATATCAATTTCAGCAAAGAAGACCCATCCTCGATCTCCGCTGGTTCGAATTGGAGAATCTTCATCGACGAGTTCTCCCATGGTCATCATGCCTGTTCTCATAATCGGATAACGCGAAGCGATGATTGCGTTTGAATGAACTCTGAAGTGACCAGTCTTTCCTGGGATATGAAATCCGTGAACCACTTCATGGGTTTGCTCTGCAGGTGCAAGTACAGAGAGCAACTCAAGGAGTGCGAGTTGATCTTTTCCCCATCTTGCGTTCGCGAGTAGTACGATGTCAGGTTCTGCTTGAGGAATCCAATCGAGTGAACCATCTTTTCGAGTCTTATTCGCAGAGATATTCCAATGCATGATACGAATCGTGTCTACTGAATCAGGACTTTGAAGAACGACGCGCTGCACGCGCCAAACTCCGATCAATAGATATCCAGTACACCCAATACATGCAATGAGAAGTAACGGCCGAACCAACAACCCGCTGGGTCGACGAGAGAAGATTGCGAGCGCTGCAGAAGCAACAAGAAACCCCCATGCAGCACCCAACATCCATAATGGAGGGATCCACCAAATGTACTGCGACCAAAGGTGTTGATCAGTGAGTATGCGACCACAAACCCAAAACGCGAGTATGGCCAAGCCGATGAATGCGCACAGTTTCGCAAGTTTGGGCAAAACCCTTCGACGCACCCACGCGATAAGGCCGAGAGATCGAGCTTGGTTGTTTTCAGATCGTTTACTCATGGATTGACTCAACTAAAACGATTACATCGGTTCAATTCATCATATCGTGATATGAAAAAGGGGGACGATCAGACAATGTGATTTTCTTCCTATTGTCTGACAACGGACAAGTCGCATTCACAAGTTGAATCCAACGCTCAGTTCCATGTCCTCATCTGGATTTCCATCACATCAATACGCGTTTTTTTGCGTGTTTCTGCACTATGATCCGCACACACTATTCGTATGGATTGGAGATCAACAATGTCACTTAACTGGTCAGATCAACGCATAATCATCACAGGTGGTTCAGGGTTCTTAGGACGACACATTGTCGAAGGGCTCCACGCTCGGGGTGTTGAAGATAATCAGATCTTTATCCCACGATCTGCAAAGTACGATCTGACTGAAAAGGACGCGTGTGTGTCACTTTACAACGATTGCTTCGGTTCTGATCGCGCAACGATGATTGTGCATCTCGCTGCAGAAGTTGGGGGGATCGGCGCGAACATGAAAAACCCTGGACGATACTTCTACGCGAACATGGCCATGGCGCTCCATCTCATCGAGCAAGCGCGAGTGGATGGTCTTATCGAACGCGACGGGAAGTTCATCCAAACCGGTACGATTTGTGCATACCCAAATATGACTCCAATCCCATTCAAAGAAGATAATCTTTGGAATGGATATCCAGAAGTGACGAACGCTCCATACGGAGTTGCGAAGAAAGCCGCATGGCAGATGCTCGACGCGTACAAACTTCAGTACGGCATGAAGTCCGCGTTTGTACTCCCTGTGAATCTCTACGGCCCGTGGGACAACTTCAATCTCGACTCGTCGCATGTGATCCCCGCGCTCATCCGCAAATGCGTCGAAGCACTCGATCGCGGCGATGACTTCCTCCCTGTCTGGGGCACCGGGAGCGCTTCGCGCGAGTTCTTATACATCGACGATTGCGCCGATGGACTGTTGACAGCCGCAGAGAAGATGGATGACCCAACCCCAATTAATCTGGGTACGAACATGGAGATCACGATCAAAGACTTGGTCAACATGATTGCGAAACTCACAGGGTTTGCGACAGAAGAAACAATCGCCGACAAAATCCAATGGGACCCAACCAAACCCGATGGCCAACCTCGTCGATGCTTGGATGTTTCAAGAGCGAAAGAACTGATGAACTGGGAAGCGAAAGTCGGATTCGAAGAAGGCATGAAACGCACGATCGAGTGGTTCAAGAACCATCGCAATGATGACGAAGCACGAATGTGAGAAAGTTAGTTGATGAATCCAACTTTCGAATCGTGCGTATAGAGGCCTATGAAAATATCGCTTGCTCTCGCATGTATGATCTCGTCTATCTCCCACGCGATTGCGAGCCCTCCAAATCTTGAATGTCTAGATGAGTTGGATTTTCAACAAGCGTCTAGTGAGTCGCCGTGGGAGGCTCGGCCGGTTTTGCTCCTCATTGATGATGCAAATTTAGATCCGCAGATATGGGAATCATCTGTTTGGAATAGTCCAGAACTGAATACTTTTCTCGATGATCAAGGCTTCGTAGTCATCTGGATTGATCCTCATATTGACAAGATGTACTTTGATGGCTTCAAGGTCTTCGGGCACACCGTAGTGCGGTATTGGGATTGCAACAGCTTTCAACAATTGATTCGTATCGGATTGGATGATCGAGACACTACTGAATCAGTGATAGAATGGCTCAAGCCAGCATTGGACGGATCATCCTTGAGAACAGAGTTGCGCAAGGAGCTCAATGATGATCCAGAGAATCAAGGCGTGCGATGGCAACTACTCAATGAAGAGCGTAGGTGTTATACAAGTGGGTACACCCGAGCGTTGATGTATGGATTGCTTTTGTCACTACTTGATAACAACCAATCTTGGTTTGAGTACATACAAGTTCATGAAAAAATAGATGAGCAACAGTTTCGTTCAATTATCATTGAGGTCATAGAAGAATTTCGAGCAGAAACGTATTTGTTCGGTGAACCCGCGATGAATAAGCACAACAAATCGGATCACAAGGGTTGGAACGGCGCGATTGCGTACACAGAGATAGATAACAGAATACTCAACTGGGGCAAAGGCGCAATGCATCGTGTGAGAGCGGTTCGTTTTCTCCGTGAGTTCGAGACTCGTAGTATGAGTGATACAGCAACCGATCGCGACAAGTTTATTCTTCACGCTCTCACAGCTGAAGGAGATGATTGGGAGACGCTAGTTCAAGAGTACGGTAATATCGTGCCGTAACAGATAGAGCCGATGCGAGCCTTTCCCCTTGATCGATGTGCTTAGTTTCGTCGATCGTGTTAGGTTATGAAAACCCCTCGCCATGCAAACAAACACACGGCGAGGGTATAGAGCGAATCAAAAGAATGATTCGTAATCAGAAATCCCCGTCTTGAACATACGGATAACTCCATAGAATCGATTGCATCAATACACTCTTGACCCAAGCTGCGTGCATCTTGTCGACTTCTTCGCTGGTGTGATCGCCGCGTTCTAAGAATGGCTTGAGAGTTGTTGTCACTGGGATCGTGAGTGCACTCAGATGACGAAAGTTGATATGATCAATCGCATTTGCATGATCTGTTTTGTTCTTTCCAATCCGATGATGTCTGCGTCCAATCTCAAACTGATAATCGAGCCAATCTTGGTCATAATTCGCTTCCGCGGTATCGAGCACCCACTGCTCAAAGCGTGCGCGGACACGCCCGAGGTATTCCATATCAGGTTCGCTCGCAGTGTTTGAAAAGTACTTGAGTAAGTGCGGGTTTGAACCGACGAAACCGTACCACACGCCAACAAGTTCTTCGACATTGGGTTCGAGTACATCGAAACTCATGCGAAGATACTTAATGTCTTCTTTGCTCATCAACAGTGATAACTTGAGTTCTTCGAGTTCTTCGAGTGTGATTGGTGCTCGTTCGACACTCCTTGACCCTTGGGTGTATCCTGCAATCGTGGGTTCGTTTGTATCGCTCATCGCTTGCATACTTGAGCAGGCGCCCAAGCATCCGATGGTGCTGATAGTGAGTGCAATAGTCTGTCTGTTTAACATGTCTAACTCCTTGATGCGTGGGAAATCCACGATGTCAGTATCATCCACGTAGAGTCGACTGCTATTTCAGATAGGGATACATGTGCTATACGCACAAAGTGGATACCATTACGCATGAGTCAGAATCAGTCCAAAGAGACAAACAAATTTTCTACGAATGTCGATGACGTACGCACTGGGTACGAGCTTACTGAGTCATACCATCGCATAACCGATGTACTCAAGTGCAAGTGGACGATTGCAATTGTCAATGAAATGAGCGCAGGAGCAAACCGTCCCTCTGCGATGCAGAGAGAATTGCCAGGACTGACATCGAAAGTGCTCACGGACAGACTTAAGAAACTTGAATCGTTCGGCCTTATCGAGCGGCAGGTCTTTGCAGAAGTGCCTCCAAGAGTTGAATACACCTTGACCGAACGCGGCGAAGAACTCATGGGCGTGTTATCGAAGCTTGTAGCTTTTATCGATCGATGGGAGCAATAACCCATGAGAGTTCTCCCTCCGCATCTCCAAGCTCGTCTCGATCGTGAACTTGACGAAGGAGAATCAGTCCGTTGGGTTGCGCAGCCGATCGCCCGCGTGCTCAAGCGTGATTTGTTTGAACAGGTTCGCGCACTCGTCTACCTCTTCGGAGCATTTACAGTTATGCTCCTTGCGTTTTCAATCGCGGAGCAACTCTTTGATATCACAGAAGAAGATTCTCTTGTAACTCTTTATGCACTCACAGTGGCCTGTTTCTTTTTTTCGTTTGCGCCATACATCGGAGTTGTAATTGCATCAAAGCGAATCGCACGAAACACGATCTACGCCGTGACGCAAAAGCGTGCAATCATTCTTGTAGTTCATCGGAATCAGTCGATTTCCGAAAGAGATTATCGTGGCGACGAGCTCATTCATCTTGCTCGTAGAGAATATCCTGATGGGACAGGCTCGATTACATTCGAGAGCGCACGAGGAGCAGGCACTTCTATTCAAACAACATCGCGACATCGATTCCTGGGAATCGAAAAAGTGATCGAAGTCGAACGAATGCTCCGTGATCAGTTCGGAGAGAGCTGAGCGAGTTGCGACGAGCATGAGTTTGAGGAGTTGAATCAGTGCTCAAAGGACTACAATCGATCATGGACTCTTCCAAACCAATCATCCGATTCTGCGTGAACAATCCCAGAAACCTTGATGAACGTAATAATCTAATCGCGATGGGATTCGACTGTCTTGGTTGTTTGGGAAACTGTGAAGTCTGCTTCGAAACTCGGTATCTAGAAATCAACGGCCGATTCATAACGGGTGATTCTTTCGAACAGATCCTAGAGAAATCGATAGAACAAGCAGATAAAAAAACGCCTCATGAAGATCACGAGGCGCCTTAAGTTTGTATGAGTTCGAATCGTGTCTATTAGCGACGACGACGAACGCTGCGAACACCCATGCACATGCCCAAGAGGCCAGCACCTGCGAACACTGAGGTTGGAAGTGGAACAACATAGAGTTGGTCCTGTTCGCCGTCAGCTACGACTGCACGAAGACGGTTCTTCATGACGGTGTATGTTGTGTTGTTGAATGACTGAGCACTGAGCAATCCAAGAGCGTTAGTAACGTCAGAGTTACCTGAGCTCGCAGTTGATTCGTAGAGTGCTGCCCAGATCATTGCTTGGATTGCGCTCATCTGTGCAACAGTTGAACCTGACTGAGCTTGGAGGCTCGTGTCGATCCAGCCCAAATCGATTGCTTTCGCAATGATTGCGACGACTGCATCAGCTTTGAGTTGACCGTAGTTATCGCTTGCGCTGTCAGGAGCATCCGAGCGTGGAGCTTCTGAAAGGTCAACGATTTCGTATGTTGACATGCCGCTGTTTGCGTACTCAGCGATTTCAACACAGAAAGTATTGAATGTCTCGCCAGCACGAGGGCCGCTGTGGATTGTGTGAGTCAAGTGACCCGCGTAGTACGAACTGTTGAATGCAGTTCCGCCGCTGAGCGAGATGACATTCAATCCGGTATTCCCGGCGTAGCTCAGATCTACAGTATTTGCGGAAGCAATGGAGCTTGCTGCTCCGAGTGCAACGATCGCCGCAGATTTCAAACAAATATTCATTCTGGGATTCCTCTCGTATCTTTGATTTCCAACGTATGCGTGAACGAACGAATCACGCGCCCCCGTTGAGCACCCAGTTTAGGCAATAGCCCTCATGCGTCAATGGTTTACCGCCCAGATATGGGGGTGTTGGAGAGAAAATGAGTCACAATTCGTTTATCGGACCAGGCTGAGTCCAGGACTGTAAGTATTCTCACATGATCAAACAGGTCATAAAAAAACGCCCATGGAATAGGGCGAATCGGTAGTCGAGATTGAGTAGGCAGTTTTACTTATGACGACGCATGTAGCGAACGCCTGCGAGACCGGATAGGAGACCGAGTCCAGCGATTGCTGCAGTAGGCAAAGGGACAATGTTGAGATTGTCTTCTGGCTTAGTAACAGCATCAATTCCGTTAAACTGCTGCGTACGGAACTGATTTTCAATCGAATCCGTGTTGAACGGAAGCTGAGATGCTCCAGCAGCTTGTGAAGCGATTGATCCCCAACCCATATCGGTATTGAGAACAAACACCATGTGCTCGCGATAGTCAGATGATTGAATCTGAACTGGAACAATAAACTGCGTGTTCGTGTTGGATTTTTGCTCGATGAGATCGATAAAGAATCCAGTTTGCTGAACATCAGCAGCAGCTACAGATGCCGAAATCGGCAATGCAGCCAAAACAACGGCAATTCCGCTGATTCGTTGTAGTGTTGTCTTTGTAATCATGGCCCTCACCATTTCCCTCTTAAATTCAGCTCCTATAGAGCTGTAATGCTGTTCATACTGAAAGCATCGTCCATACATCTAAATTATCCGATTGTAGCGAATAGTCAATCTTTTTTGATTAATCAGCCTCAAATTCATCAGATTCTTAGTGGCGATAATTCAAGGGTTTATGTCGATTATTGAATCTCTATATGATCAATAATGTAGAAAAGACGGGCAAAATACCCGTCCGATAAAACAAAGCACCCCGGATCTTTCCGGGGTGCTCAGGAACTCGAGATTTGAATGATCAAATCAGATCATTTACTTACGACGGCGTACGGTGCGAACACCTGCGATTCCGCCGAGTAGACCAAGGCTTGCGAATGCCGCTGGTGGAAGTGGCACGACATAGAGCATGTCCTGCTGGCCTTCAGCAACGATTGCTCGAAGACCCTGGATACGAAGTGAACTGTCGAATGTCTGATCGTTTGTAAGGACTTCGTAGTAGCTTGCAAGTGAGTTGTATGTACGGTGATTATCAATATCGATGTCGCTTCCGAACGCTTCCCAAACAGCTGCTTGGATTGCACCCATCTTCGCGAGGTAATCGGTTTGGTTTGCATCAGCTTGAAGTTTGCCATCGATCCATCCGAGTGCTGCAGCGTTTGCTACAACAGCATTGATCTTGTTTGCGATTTCTCGGCCGTATGGAACACCAGGCATCGGTGCGTCTGCAATATCTACGATTTGGTATGTAGCACCGCTTGTGTTTGCACGCTCTTGGAAGTCGATACAGAAAGTACCGAATGTTTGGCCGGCACGAGCACCACCAGTGAACTCATGCATCATTTGTCCAGCGTAGTAGGTTCCGCCTTCAACACGAAGGTGTGAAGCGTCGCGGCCTCCTGCGATTCCTGTATAACGAACATCAACGGTTTCTGCGATTGCTGCACCTGAAACTGCTGAACACACGATTGCGATTGCGATTGACTTTTTCATATTTGATCTCCTGTTTCTCTTAGTTCAAGTTCTGTCGTCGACTCGCTTTCGAAATGCTGACGACAACTGAAAAGTACACCCAAACGCTTGAAAACCAAGGGGATACGCCTTCACATGAGTTTTTGAAATCCATCTGTATGGAATAAGAGAATCAGAACGAGTGATAACTCTCTAGAGAGCATTTGAATGGAGTTATTCGGACATCAACAACGCTTCGACCCTTTGAAAGGCACGCACATGCACCCAGTGAATTGGTTCAAGACTTCTCTTCTCGTTTCATCAGGGATTGCGCTGCTCGCTTGTTCATCAGTTGCAGAGATTGAACCGGAGACGGATCCACAATCGAAACCGTTCAAGAGTATTCAAAGGCCAGGCTCAGTAGACATTGAGTCCGAATACGATCTCGCTGGATTAGCCATTTCTAAAGACGAGATCCACACATTGCTTCCTCGCGATGCGATTCCTTCACTCACGGATCCAGAACTCGTAGAGCTTTCTCAAGCTGATTGGTTACAGGACGACGATCGAATTATCGATGTGACTATAAAGGATGAGTCTGTAGCAGTGCCACTCAAGATCCTCAACTTCCACGAAGTATCCAACATGACTGTTGGAGGCGATCCGGTCGCCGCAACCTATTGCCCGCTCTGTGACTCCGTGACACTCGTCCGACGGACTGTCATGATCAAACCCAGTGACCCGCTTGCAGATGCGTATGAAGAGGTTCTCGACTTTGGAGTATCGGGCGCACTCTACAACTCAAATGTATTGATGTACGATCGGAACCATATGGGACTCTGGTCGCAGCTCGGACTTAAAGCAGTCTCAGGTCCGCTCGTTGGAACCCAACTTGATATGTTGCCCGTGAAGATTGTACCTTGGAAGCAGTTCAAATCGGATCATCCAACAGGTAAAGTTGTGAGCAACGAAACAGGGCACGATCGTCCTTATGACGGCAATCCATATCAGAGTTACTTTGATGATCAAGACTACATCATGGTCCCGCTACACGAGTTTGGGAACGAGTTACCTAAGAAAACGCTCGGGCTCGGAGTTGTCGCAGGAGATGAATCGTTCTTTGTTCCTTCAGACAAAATTAATGAACGCTTTGTTCTGGAAACTCAGCTTGGAAAGGTCATCGCGATCTCTACAAAAGCGGGAGTGCAGGTTGTGAGTGCGCCTAGCAAGGTGCAGACGGTTCAGTCGTTCTATTACTCGTTTAGCGCATTTCATCCTGGAACTCAGGTTGTTACCCTATCGGTAGAGTAAGTATAAAAAAACACCGACCCGATTTCCGGGCCGGCATTCTGTGTGGTTTGCTCAATAAGAGGTATTGATCTCTTATGCAGCACGACGACGGGTTGTCGTCTTGCGTGCAGTGGTCTTGCGACCGATGCGTCCAGCTACTGTTTTCTTCGCCACGGTCTTGCGAGCCGTAGTTTTGCGTGCTGCTGGCTTGCGAGTTGCAGTCTTCTTCGCAGCTGGCTTACGAGCTACGGTTTTCTTCGCGGTGGTTTTGCGAGCTGGGCTCTTCTTTGCCAC